>Ga0265780_10000084_pt1 | contig 145266 bp, 139 predicted proteins | sample P1T30metagenome_FD_192432 | JGI IMG/M metagenome (GOLD analysis project Ga0265780, IMG submission 192432) | Plant litter microbial communities from East Loma Ridge, Irvine, California - P1 T30 | ecosystem: Environmental > Terrestrial > Plant litter > Unclassified | place: USA: California...
CCGCGTTGCCGGTTGCTTCCGCGTTTTTGGTTGTCAGGTCAAATTCCTCAACGCCGTCAGGGGAGTTGTTGTCATCGCACAGCACGTAGTCCGATATCGGGTCGATCTCAGGGCGCGGGTGAACGATAAGGGTTACCGGCACTACTGTGGCGCAGTTGGTGGTGGTGCCTGCTTCTACTATCCTTATATAAGCTACCGGGTGCTCAGGGGTATCAAAGTCTTCCTGGTCCGCATTCTGGTAGGCTGTTGGGGCGGTGATGTCATTATCTCCAAACTGGGCGTCTTCTTCGGTTTCATGGTAGGTTACCTCAAGGCCGGTTTGGGCGCCTATTACCTCTGCGCCTGCATCGGTAAGGTCAAAAAACGCGTAGCCGTTGTTGTCGTCATCGCATTCTTCAAGCGGTGTCGCGGTGCCTACTACGGGGGCATGGTCAATATTTACATTAAATATATATTCGTCTGAACATATTAATGTATTGACAGTACCTGTCTGGGCATAAATATAAAAAGTAGCAGTATCTGTAATTTCAGTATTTGGCGCAACAACATTTCCTGTGCCGCCCGGGCCTGTATAGTACTGGCCTACGGTTAGTGCAGGCAATACAAAGCTTTCACAGGCAAAAACCTCTGTAGGTGTATCTACCACCGGTTTTTCATAAACAGTAACAACAAAGCTATCCTCACCACTACAAATGTTTGGCGCTGTACCTTCTTCCTGATACACGTATATAGTCATAGTTTCACTGATGGGATCACCTTCAGAAAGCAATTCGCCTCCTGCGTCCGGCCCGCCGGAAACCGTATAATAGTTACCTTCGGCAAGCGCAGGCAATATATAAGGCTCATCGCTACAAGCATAAGCATCGGCAGGGGCTTCAGGCTCAGGCAGCGGTGTTACGTCAATTTGAAAAGATGTGGTTGAGTAACAGTCTTCGTCATCAACATTGGTCATCCTTACATATATTGTTGCATCTCCTGTAGTAAAAGTTTCCGGAGTTATAATAGCGTCTGTATTGTTATTTGCTCCAGTAGCACTTGTATGGTATGTAATAATATTTTCGTTAGGATCCTGACCGGCAAGAACCGCGGCATCCTGCGCAGTAAGGTCAAATTGCTCAACACCATCATTACCCAGGTCACATGCAAAAAGATTACCCGGCTGGCCCGGTTGTGGCGCAGGGTTAGCAAACAGCTGAAAAGGCCTGATTTCTGTACATAATGTAAAATAATCCATAACCCCTATCCAAACCGTTTCGCCATTTCCGGGAGAAGGAAATGCAGATGGGTTCATTATAACAGGAAAGCCTTCAATAGCATCAGCCTGTGTTAGGTAATAATATATCTGGTAGTTATTGGGGTCTTCATCGCCTAAAACTGTATCTGTATTACTTTCAAGGTTAAAAGTATAAGGTGATGCACCTGTAGCGCAAATTGTAATATCCTCAGGATCATTAATAGGCATAGGGTCAGGCGCTGTAACTACTACGGTATCTGTAAGTGGAGTTACACCACACGCAGGGTTAGTAACCGTAACAGTATATGTGCCCGGTGCATTGATTGTAAGGGTTAGTGAGTTATTTGCCGAAGGTATTGCACCATTAGGCCCTGTCCACTGAATAGTTGTCAGGGCAGGGTTGTATGTACCAACCGGTGTAAATTGTGCTGTAATATTTGCTGTAGTATTGGGACAAAGCGTAAAATCTTCGCCTAATGATAACGGGCAAAGTATAGCACAGCTTGTAGTACCCACGTTTCCAGGACCCGGAGCAAGGCTTATCTGGCCCGCGCTACCGTTAAAATTAGTAATAAGCAGTACATAATATTGACCGGGCTGTGTATTAGGTATATCTATTTGCTCTGTGGCAGACGCACTAAAACTACAATCTACCTGCGTAGTACTGTTAAGATTAGTAGGGCCTGAAATAGGCGGCGGACCCGGGAAGGGCCCCCACGTAATAAAATCAACATCAATAGGCTGGCCACTATTATTAACCTGGCTTAGTGCAAGCACAATATTACCACCTGTACCTACCTGGAAATAAAACCATGCGGGGTTAGGCTGGCTATTTAAACAGCCAAAGTTAGCAGCATCACTTGGAGTGATGGCCGTTCCCGTGGCGCTTGGAAATGTTAGCGAACCGGCACAAATGGGGTCCATTTGCCCTGCGTTACTTCCCTGCCCAAAAGCATTAAAGGTTAAAACGCCAAGTACGAATAATAAGTAATACTTCTTCATCATGGATACAAACAATTTTTAAAATGCGAAATTTACAATAAATTGACTCAAACCTACAAGAAAAAAAATAAATTTTTAGTATAACAGCCCAATCGCAATTTCCCCTAACTAAAAACGTAAATTTTTTATTTTTTTTTCATAGAAACAAAAATTATGCATCAGCGCGGTAAAATAGGAACACATCAACGCCTTAACTAATCTTACTTTCAACTTTTATAATTATCTTTGGCTCCTGATTTTTTATAAGAAAAATAATGACTAATAACGATACCGACAGGGACGAAATAGGTGATGACCACATTGCAACAAGCGCCACAACCCCTTTAAGGGAGGATGCTTTTGATATTAGTGATGACGATAAAATTGCCCTTATCAAAGCTGATGTAGAGCGCATTTTAACAACACTGGGCATGGATCTTACAGATGACAGCATTAAGGGCACACCTAACCGGGTTGCAAAAATGTTTGTAAAAGAAATATTTGGAGGGCTTAACCCTGCTAAAAAGCCAAGGTCTTCTACATTTGAGAACCATTATAAATATGGCGAGATGCTGGTTGAAAAAAACATAACCGTTTATTCAACCTGCGAACACCACCTGCTGCCCATTGTGGGGCGTGCACACGTAGCTTACATTAGTAACGGCAGTGTTGTGGGCCTTAGCAAAATGAACCGTATTGTAGATTATTTTGCAAAAAGGCCGCAGGTACAGGAACGCCTAACCATGCAAATAGTGCAGGAACTTAAAAAAGTACTTAATACAGAGGATGTTGCCTGTGTTATAGATGCCAAGCACCTGTGTGTAAACTCCCGCGGCATACGCGATATTGAGAGCAGTACCGTTACATCAGAATTTGGCGGACGCTTTAAAGAAGAAAATATAAGGAGAGAATTTTTAGATTATATTAAGCTCGATACCAAGTTTTAAGCACCTGTAATATATGCACTTACATCAAAACCAACAGTTAAAGGTATACAACTCGCTAAGCGGAGAAAAAGAAACTTTCATCCCGCTGCACGCCGGTGCCGTGGGGATGTATGTGTGCGGCCCTACCGTATACAGCAATGTGCACCTGGGCAATTGCCGCACATTTATATCTTTTGACTTGGTTTACAGGTATTTAAAACACCTGGGGTATAAAGTGCGCTATGTGCGGAATATTACCGATGTGGGCCATATTGAAGACGATGCCGATGAAGGTGAAGATAAGATTGCCAAAAGAGCACGCCTTGAAAAACTGGAGCCTATGGAAATTGTACAGCAGTATTCGGTTGATTTTCACCAGATACTGGAACTGTTCAATAACCTGCCACCCAGCATAGAGCCTACCGCAACAGGCCATATTATTGAGCAGATAGAAACTGTAAAACAAATAGTTGACAACGGTTTTGCTTATGTAAGCAACGGCTCGGTTTACTTTGACGTAGTTAAGTTTAACCAAAGCCATCACTATGGCAAGCTGAGTGGCCGCAACCTTGACAATATGCTCTCTAACAGCCGCGAACTTAGCGGCCAGGATGAAAAGCGTAACCCTGCTGATTTTGCCCTTTGGAAAAAAGCGGAGCCTGAACACATTATGCGCTGGCCATCACCATGGGGAGACGGTTTTCCGGGATGGCATTTAGAATGTACCGCTATGAGTACTAAATATTTAGGGAACCATTTTGATATACATGGCGGTGGTATGGATCTTAAGTTTCCGCACCATGAATGTGAGATTGCCCAAAACGAAGCCTGCACCGGCCAAAGCCCTGTTAACTACTGGATGCACGCCAATATGCTGACGCTGAACGGTAAAAAGATGTCAAAATCTACCGGTAACAATATATTGCCGCGCGAAATTTTTAGCGGCAATAACGATAACCTGAGTAAAGGGTTTGCTCCATCGGTAGCCCGTTTCTTTATGCTACAGGCGCACTACAGGAGTATATTAGATTTTAGCAACGATGCCATTATAGCTGCCGAAAAAGGGTACAACCGCCTTATGGAAGCCGTAGAAAGCCTTGAAAACATTGCACCTGCCGCTGTTTCTACCCTTGATATTGAGGGCTGGAAACAACAGTGTTATGATGCTATGAACGACGACTTTAACAGCCCTGTACTAATAGCCCAGCTTTTTGAAGGAGTTAAATACATTAACCTTCTGAAAGACAATAAGGAAACACTTACCGCTGCCGACCTTGATAAGCTTGCAAAAGCTATGAAAGCATTCGTTTTTGACGTATTGGGCCTTAAAAATGAAGCCGGCAAAGAAAATGGTAACGATAAGCTGGAAGGCGTGGTTAACATGTTGATTACCATGCGTAACGAGGCACGTGCCAATAAAGATTTCGCGTTAAGCGACCAGATAAGAAACAGATTAACCGCCCTGGGTATAGAACTAAAGGATGCTAAAGAGGGAACTACCTTTACCGTGAACTAATTGTGGAAGCCAAACGCATTATAATACTGCCGTTTGTATTGCTTGTAAGGCTATACCAGGTGGCTTTATCGCCACTGTTGCCCTCGGTGTGCCGTTATGAGCCAAGCTGTTCTCAATATACTATAGAGGCCCTGCAAAAACGGGGGCTTATTATGGGCTCATGGCTTAGCATAAAACGTATAGTAAGCTGCAACCCATGGGGAGGCCGGGGTTTTGACCCTGTGCCCGATAAACCCTGCAGCCACAGGCATTAAACGCAGTAGCCCTGTAACAAAATAGCCGCTTTAACGACAAACAAAGAAATATAACCTGCAAAATGACACAATTTTTAAGCATTGTATGGAATTCACCGGAAGGCCTAAAGCTGGGCCCCATAAACCTGCGCTATTACAGCCTTGGGTTTGTAATAGCCTTTGGATTAGGCTGGTACATCATGAAAAAAATATACGACCGCGAAGGTGAATCAAATGAAAAGCTTGACAAAATTTTTATTTATACCCTGATTGCCACACTTTTAGGCGCACGTTTGGGACAGGTGTTTTTTTATGACTGGGATCATTTTAAGCATTACCCCGAAGAGATATTGCTACCCGTTAAGTTTAGGCCGGAGTTTGAATTTACAGGCTTTGCAGGCCTTGCCAGCCATGGCGCGGCTATAGCAATTATATTATCTACCTTGTGGTACAGCCGTAAGGTTATACACAGGCCGTGGCTCTGGATGATGGACAGGGTGGTTATACCCGTTGCCAGCGGCGGCATCTTTGTAAGGCTGGGTAACTTCTTTAACAGCGAGATATTAGGCAAGCCCACTACTGCTGACCTGCCTACTGCTGTAAAATTTGTGCGTGGTGAAGACAACCTAAACAAATATAAGGCGCTTGAAGTCACGGGTTTGGGGCCAAAAGGTGATGTAGACAGGGCGTATGATATGATACAGCATGACCCTAAATACGCGAGTATCTTTGAATCAATACCCTACCGTCACCCGGCGCAACTATATGAGGCATTCCTATACATATTTGTGTTTGCAACCGTATATTATATGTACTGGAAAACCGATGCCCGAAAGCAACATGGCCTTATTTTTGGCGTATTTTTAGTACTTCTATGGAGTGTACGCTTTGGTGTTGAGTATGTTAAGGAAAGCCAGGGAGGCTTTGAGGGCAGTAACCCAATACTATCAACCGGGCAATGGCTTAGCATCCCTTTTATAATAGCCGGATTTTACCTCATATTTACTGCAAAAAATCGAACTGAAACATTATAAAATACTAAACCGCCAAAAGGCGGTTTTTTTATGCCTTACAAAGTTTTAATCCTCTTACAAATAGCTTCAAAAAGTGCGTAACTCTTCACTTTTGGAGTTCGATATTCGATTGCGAGAATGATTGATTTCTGGCACATTTGAACAATCAAAAAAGAAGCGGAAAACTTACAATTCGAATGTATAAGTTTGACAAAAGATTGCGGCTTTTTTTTGAAGTCCTGAAAAAGAAACCACCTTTAAAATTCAAAATGCAGTCCAAAAAAAAATTCCGGTCAAATGCCGGAATTTAAACATGTATATTTTGAGTGGAAATATTAAAACCAAGTAGTCACGAAGTTTCAAAATTACCCTGTCATTAATCGGTTAATGTAAAATTGTAGGTAATGGTACCTGTTTGCAACCCGGCTTTGTCATTAGGGGCAAACTTGGTTTTTAACGCCGCGGCACGCGCCTGCTGTATAAGGCATGCTGATGCTGCCGTACCACGGGTATTATTAGCTTTGGTAACCTTACCTGTTTGGTCAACAATCACCTCTATAACCACTTTACCGGCCTCGTTACAACCGTCGGGCTCGGGTTTTAAAACCACTTTCCTCCCTTTCAGCCCTCCACCGATGCCCATCCCAATACCGCCGCCCGAGCCTCCGCCGCTTCCGCTGCCACTGCCCGGCCCGTTACCAGATCCGTTACCTGTACCATTGCCGGTGCCTGTACCGCCACCCTGGCCACCCTGGCCATAATTACCATTACTAAGGCCATTACCCCCTCCGCCTGCATCGCCGCCGCTCAGCATGTTATCCAGGGCGGCGTTTGTAGGTTTCTTGGGTTTGTTATCAGATTGCGGCCTGGGGTTCTGCATCTTTGGGTCCCGGTTTTTAACAGGGTTTGTATTAACAACAGCTTCAGCCTTCTCATCACTACTGCCCACTGCCTCCTCGGTAGGCATAGAAGACTGGTCCGGCACCGAAGGCGCCGATACATCGCTCTGGTATTTAGCCCCATCGCCGCTGCTTCCAAAGTTTAGGGCTACGCCCCCACCGCCACCGCCGCCTTCATCAAGCACCTGCACCACTATTTCTTCTTTTTTCTCCTCTTCTTTCTTATCCGGACTAATCTTCAGGACAAACAGCAGCAGCATTACAATGGCAAATATAGCCGCTGTAATTACCCCCGATTCTTTCTCCTCTTTTGTCATTCTTCCCATATTACTCCTTTTTAGAAGTGGCTATAACAAATTTCAATTTTTGGCTTTCTCCAATTTCAAGGATATCTACCATATCCTGAACTTTAAGGTCAAACGGAAACCTTACAATAACCGTGCTGTCTTTTGTCTGCTCCACATGCCGTGCCAGCCTGTACCCCAGCGAATCAAATGCCACAGGGGCCTGATCCAGAAAATATTTATTATCCTTGCCCTCTTCAACCTGGATAGAAATGCTAATGTGGCTCTTGGTAGTTTGCGCCGTGCTGCGTGCCTTGGGAAGCGCAAGCTTTATTACATTTGGATTAGCAAGTGTAGAAACAATCAGGAAGAACAGGAACAAAAAGAACATGATATCGCTAAGCGATGAAGCTGCGATCTCTGCGTGGAAGCGTTTATTTCTTTTTACCCTCATTACTTACCGGTGGTTATAATGGTTACAAATTGTATGGCCTGCCTTTGCAAACGCAGCGCAAAATTATCAATCATCATGTTAAAGTAGTGATAAGCCGAATAAGCTATTACACCCACTACAAGCCCAAGGCCGGAACTGATCATTTTTTGGTACAAACCTTTAGATATCGTATCAATGGTTATCTCGCCTTCTACCGATATGGTGTGGAAGATAACAATTACACCGCCAATGGTGCCAATAAAGCCAAGAATAGGCGCTATACCGGCCACAAGGCCCAGCCAGCCCAGCTTTTTTTCCATAAGCCCAATCTCTACATTGGTCTGTTTTTCCATCATGCCTTCAATTTCGCTAAGCGGCCGGCCTATAAGGCTTATCCCACTTTCTAATATATTGCCCTCTGCGGTGCCTGCTTTGCCGGCTGTCATCTGGGCGGCTTCAATTTTACCGGCACTCAGCTGAAAGCGTATTTCGTTTATAATAGCATCATTTCGTTTTGTTACTTTACTGTAATAAATAGCCCTTTCAATAATTACATACAGCGTAAAGAACAGCAACAGCATAATGGGTATTACCATTACCCCGCCATTCATTAGCATTTCAAAAAACCGAATGGGTTCTGCATCTTTAGCGGCCTTTGCAGCGGCAGCGGTCGTGTCCTGTGCAGCAGCAGGAATAGAGTCCTGCAGTAAAAATAATAAATTTGTCATGTGTAATTTTATAGGTTACTGTTTTTAAAAGTAATAGCCTTTTTTCTGTGGTTTTGTTATATAATAACGAATATATGCTTTTTTGCGTATACAAATAAATAAAAAACCTGCCTATATACATAAGCAGGTTTTAATATTTTTAACAATAAATAACTTAAGCTATTTCGGTGCTTTCGTTGTGGCGCTTTACAATAGCTTCCTGGTCTTCTTTGCTTACCGTATCTACAAGAACCGGTGTTGCTATGAACAGTGATGAGTAAGTACCTACCACAATACCCACAAGCATTGCAAATATAAACCCGCGGATAGAATCGCCTCCAAATATAAACATAATGCCCAGTACCAGTATCATGGTAAGCGACGTATTGATAGTACGCGATATAGTGGTGTTAATTGAGCTGTTTACAATGTCTTTAAAGCTACCTTTAGTATTACCGGCAAAGAACTCGCGCACCCTGTCAAATACAATTACGGTATCGTTCATAGAGTAGCCTATTACCGTAAGGATGGCCGCAATAAAGTGCTGGTCAATTTCCATATGGAACGGCATAAACTTGTAGCACAGGGAGTAAATGCCCAGTACAAATATAACGTCGTGTGCTACAGCTGCAATAGCACCCAGAGAGTACTGCCATTTCCTGAAGCTCACCATAAGGTAAATAAACACAATGCCCATAGCCCCTATTACTGCCCAGTAAGCATTGGTCTTGGTGTCGTCTGCCACGCTGCCGTCTACCGTGCTTGATGATACTATACCCAGGGTCTTGGTCTCATCATTATTTACAAACTTCTCATAAGACAGGTTTGAGTAGTGGTGCTTAAGCGCTCCATATAGCCTTTGAGATACTTCTCTGTCTGCTTCTTCGCTTTTTTTCTCGATAAGGTATTTGGTTGTTATCCGAAGCTGGTTGTTATCGCCAAAACGCTTAACATCTACATTACCATTAAAGACAGATTTGTCAGATAGTTCATTCCTTACATCCTCATCAGATATTGCTTTATCAAACTTAACCTGATAGGTGCGCCCACCGGCAAAGTCAATACCCTGGTCAAGGCCGTTAAAGTAGAATGATATACAGCTCGCTATAACTACACACGTAGAGAAGATATAGGTAAACTTCTTGGCACCAAGGAAATTAAAGTGGAAATTAGTAAACCAGTTTTTAGAAAGGCCGGTTACAAATGTTAGCTTGTCGCCTCTTTTTACACTCCAGTCAAGCAATAACCTTGTAATGAAGATTGAAGTAAACAGTGATGTAAATATACCTATAAGTAGTGTTACGGCAAAACCTTTAATAAGGCCTGAACCAAATATCAATAGTACGGCACCTGTAAGCACGTGTGTTACGTTAGCATCGGTAATAGATGACATGGCACCCCTCCAGCTAAACGATGTTTTAATAGCCTCATCAAGCGATTTACCGTGGCGCAGCTCTTCTTTGGCGCGCTCATAGATAATAATGTTGGCATCTACCGCAGTACCCATGGTAAGCACTATACCTGCAATACCCGGCAATGTAAGCACGGCACTGATGCTGGCAAGTATACCAAATATAAACAGTAAGTTGATAATAACGGCAATGTTAGCAAACCAGCCGGCTTTACCATAATATACCCACATCCATAAACATACTATAAGTAAGCCTGCTATAGAAGAAAGCGTACCATTATCAATAGCTTCCTGGCCTAATGACGGGCCTACAACTTCTTTTTGTACGATATCTGCCTTTGCAGGAAGTTTACCCGCACGCAGTATGTTAGCTAAATCTTTTGCTTCGGTTACATCAAAGTTACCCGATATCTGAGAGCTGCCTCCTGATATAGGGCCTGTTGTAACACCCGGTGCAGAATATACAACGTTATCAAGCGATATGGCAATAAAACCGTTTTCACGATACGCCTTACCGGTCATTTCCTCCCACTTCTGGGCGCCTTTGTTGTTCATTTTCATGCTCACAATAGGCTTATTGGTCTGGTCAAAGTCAGATGTAGCATCAGTAATTACATTGCCCGCAAGTGGCGGAACGCCCTCCCTGTTAGTGCGCAGCGCATACATATCTACAAAGCCTTTCTTTTTCCTTACTTCTTCTTTACCCCACACAAAACGTGCAAAGCGAAGGTCGGCAGGAAGTATGTTGCGCACTTCCGGCCTTTTAAGGTAACCGTTAATGGCAGCCGTATCTTTTATAGAAACAGATCCTATAACAGGGCCTCCTCCATAAACTTCTTTCTGGTTCAGTTTGTCAAGCAGCGGGTTGTTGCCTTTTTTAGCACCCACAGAGTCTTTGCTGCCCAATAGGTCATCAACGCCCTTGCCTGCTTTTGTTTTTGTACTATCGGCAGGTGTTTCAGTAGCAACAGTGGCTTTAAGAGATTCGTTAACCGCGTTAAGGTAAGGCATAACGTCGCTTAGCTTGTAAGCCTCCCAAAACTCAAGCTGTGCCGTTTGCTGCACAAGTTTTGTAGCACGCTCAATATCTTTAACACCCGGAAGCTCCACAAGTATGCGGCCGCTTTCGCCCATTTTCATAAGGTTAGGCTGTGCCACGCCAAATTTATCAATACGCTCGCCAAGTACGCCAAAGGCGCTGTCTACGGCTTCGTTTACTTTTTTCCTGATAACGGTTTGCACCTGCGCATCGGTCATAGAAGTGTTTATCTCGCCCGAAAGGTTCATATTACCAAATACTTCTGGCGAAGCAAGCGGCACACTGCCATTAGACTCTTTTTGAAAGGCAACAAAAAACGCGTCAAGATAATCCTGGTTACCTTTTCTCTCAGCAGTAGCTACATCAAGAGACTTGTTAAAAATGGCGTTATCGCTATTGTTTGCAAGGCCTTTCAAAATTTCCTTAACAGAGATTTCAAGCGTTAGGTTAATACCGCCTTCAAGGTCAAGACCTTTGTTAATTTGCTTATCCCTTACTTCATTATAGGTATAGCCCAGCACGGGGTATACTTTTACATCGCCTATAGAGTCAAGATACTTAAGCTCTTTAGCGGTGTCTCCATGAGCATACGCCTTGGCGTCATCTTCAATGTTGCCCGCTACGTACGTAAAAGAAAGCTGGTAAATACATAATACCGCAAATATTATTGCGAAAAATTTAACGAGTCCCTTATTCTGCATTCCTGTTAAAATTAATTAGTCCAATTTTTTAAAAACGAGCAAATATATAATTTACGTTATGATAAACCAATTTATTTCTAAATTATATCATAAAAAAAAGGCTGCCCGTGGCAGCCCTTCTGTTTTGTAAGGAAAACGTTTACGCTAACACCTCTTTAAGGTCAGCATTCATATTGCGCACGGCATCGGCGCTTTTTGCCAGTTTGGCTTTTTCGTCGTCGTTAAGGTCAATTGCAAGTATCTCTTCTATACCATTTGCGCCTATTATGCATGGCACACCCAGGCAAATATCCTGCTGGCCATACTCCCCTTCCAGATAAACCGAACAGGCTATCATCTTCTTTTGGTCATTAAGGATGCTGTCTACCAGATAGGCCACAGATGCACCCGGCGCATACCAGGCACTGGTACCTAATAAGCCCGTTAGCGTTGCGCCGCCCACCATGGTATCGGCCGCTACTTTTTCAAGCACGTCCTGCGCAAGAAAATTGCTTACCGGTATGCCGTTATAGCTGGCCAGCCTCGTTAGCGGAATCATGGTAGTATCGCCATGGCCGCCTATCACCATACCGTCTATATCGCCGGTAGGCTTATCAAGGGCTTTGCTCAGGTAAAATTTAAAGCGCGAGCTATCAAGCGCCCCACCCATGCCTATAACCCTGTTTTTAGGCAGGCCTGTGGCTTTAAGGGTAAGATAGGTCATGGTATCCATAGGGTTGCTTACAACCACTATAATAGCATCCGGCGAATGCTTAAGCACATTCTCTGCCACACCCTTTACTATGCCGGCATTTATGCCTATAAGCTCCTCGCGGGTCATGCCGGGCTTGCGCGGCACGCCGCTTGTAATTACCACCACGTTGCTGCCCGCTGTTTTGCTGTAGTCGCCGGTAATGCCGCTTACACGTGTATTAAAGCCTGTGTTGCTGGCGCACTGCATTATATCCATGGCTTTGCCTTCGGCAAAACCTTCTTTAATATCTAATAAAACTACTTCACTTGCAATGCCTCTGTAAGATATTACATCGGCGCAGGTAGCGCCCACGTTGCCGGCACCCACAATTGTTACTTTCATAATAAATAGGTTGTTTGGTTAAGGTTATTTAAATAAATACTGTAAAGACAGGTTGGTATTAACAAATTTACCAAAAGCAACAATACCTTGTATATTAAAATTGCCTAATTTATAAGTAGTGCCAAATTCTCCTATATAATTAACACGCGTTTTATAAATTTCACGGAGGCGCTGGTTAAGCACGGCCTGCAGCGGCACAATTTGCTCTATGCTGCCGGTCTCGCCGCCCACACGGTACTTTACATTGCTGGTATTGCCTATAATGCTGCCCATAAATTCCAGGTTATCCCAAAATTCCTGCGAGGCGCTAAGCTGAAACTGGTACGTATCTACCAGCCCGTTAATGCGGTTAATGCCCAGTGAGCCATAATTTGTCTGCACATTAAGAAAGTTAAACGAAACATCTTCTTTGCTGTAAGATGCCAATACCGCTATATGTATGCGCTGTGCCTCGAGGTTTTTAAAATAGCGGCTTATATTGTGCTTAAGGCCAAAGCCATACACTTGGTATTCGCTTTTTTTGAGTTTTACATGGGGCGAATACTTTACTACCAGCTCTGTGCCAAAAGGCAGGCCTACCGAACCCTGCAGGTAAGGATAGGCAACGGTTTCCATATCAATGCCCTGGGGGGTTTCCAGCCGCACGGGGCTGTCACCCAGCATGCCGGTAAGGTAAACCTGGTTTTTATTGCCTAATGCCGTAGGCACGGCTGCCGAGGTACCATCTTCAAGCTGAAAAAAAGTAAGGTCGCTGTTGTTTATTACAAAAAGACGGTCACTTTTTGGGGTAAAGAATATATTGGCATGAAAGCCGAAAGAAACCTCCCAAACATCGCGCTTTTTTGGCGTGGTTATCCACCCGCTCGATGACTGGTATACGGCGGCATCAGTAATAGGGGTTATGTATTGGTCAGAAAAAAAGAGGGCGTCATCAATTAGACGCCCCATATCTGCTATAATTTGCTGGGTAGATTGCGCCGCCAGCCCTCCTGAACAGAACAGGGCTGCGGCAATCATGTAGTGTAATGGCTTATGCGTCAATTTTAGCATAAGCAGCATTTTTCTCGATAAACTCCCTCCTCGGCGGAACCTCATCACCCATAAGCATGCTAAATATCCTGTCGGCCTCTGTAAGGCTGTCTATGTTAACCTGACGCAGCGTGCGGAATTCAGGGTCAAGCGTGGTTTCCCAAAGCTGCTCTGCATTCATCTCTCCAAGGCCTTTATAGCGCTGTATGGCTGTACCGCCACCCAGTCTTTCTGTAATCTGGTCGCGCTGCAGCTCTGTCCACGCATATTCTTTTTTAGTGCCTTTTTTTACAAGGTATAGTGGCGGGGTGGCAATATATACGTGCCCGTTTTCTATAAGCTCTTTCATAAAGCGGAAAAAGAAGGTGAGTATCAAAGTCGAGATGTGGCTACCGTCAACGTCGGCATCACACATAATAACCACCTTATGGTAGCGCAGCTTTTCAAGGTTCAGCGCCTTGCTGTCTTCTGCCGTGCCAATGGTTACACCAAGGGCGGTAAATATATTGCGTATCTCTTCATTCTCAAAAACTTTGTGGTGCATGGCTTTTTCTACGTTAAGTATTTTACCCCTTAACGGCAGTATGGCCTGAAATGCCCTGTCGCGTCCCTGCTTGGCTGTACCGCCCGCCGAGTCGCCCTCTACCAAAAATACCTCACATTTTGCCGGGTCCTGCTCAGAGCAGTCACTTAATTTACCCGGTAGTCCGCCGCCGCCCATAACGGTTTTGCGCTGCACCATTTCGCGGGCTTTTTTAGCCGCGTGGCGGGCCTGTGCCGCAAGTATAACTTTTTGCACAATGGTGCGGGCATCATTAGGGTTTTCTTCAAGATAATTTTCAAGCATTTCGCTCACTGCCTGGCTTACCGGCGCCACCACCTCGCGGTTGCCCAGCTTGGTTTTGGTTTGGCCTTCAAACTGCGGCTCCTGTACTTTTACCGATATAATGGCTGTTAACCCCTCGCGGAAGTCATCGCCGCTTATCTCAAACTTAAGCTTGTCTAAAAGGCCTGAATTATCGGCATATTTTTTAAGCGTATTGGTCAACCCCCTGCGGAAGCCCGAAAGGTGGGTACCCCCCTCGTGGGTATTGATGTTGTTTACATAAGAGAAAATATTCTCGGTATAGCTGGTATTATAAATAAGCGCCACCTCAACCGGTACTTCGCCCTTATCAGTCTCCATGCTTATTACATGGCTGATGATGGGCTCGCGGTTACCATCAAGAAACCTTACAAATTCTTTAAGGCCTTCATCAGAATGGAAAACCTCTGAATGAAACTCGCCTTTATCATTTTTTTCACGCTTGTCTGTAAGCGTAATGGTTATGCCTTTATTAAGAAACGAAAGCTCGCGCATACGGGCCGCAAGCGTATCATAAGAAAATTCTGTGGTTTGGGTAAAAATGGTATTATCCGGGTAAAAGGTTTGTGTTGTACCCCTTTTTTCGGTTTCGCCTATCTGTTTTACCGGATACATGGCTTTACCTTTTTCATACTCCTGCTCATAAACTTTTCCGTCGCGAAAAACGGTAGAGCGCATGTGGTTACTAAGCGCGTTTACCACTGATACACCCACACCGTGAAGGCCACCCGACACTTTGTATGAGTCTTTATCAAACTTACCGCCGGCGCCTATTTTTGTCATTACCACCTCAAGGGCGCTAACACCTTCTTTTTTATGCATGTCAACCGGTATGCCCCGGCCGTTATCTTCAACAGTTACAGAGCCATCTTCGTTTATTGCAACACCTATGGTATCGCAATAGCCGCCCATGGCCTCATCAATAGAGTTATCAACAACCTCATAAACAAGGTGGTGCAATCCACGTACACCCACATCACCAATATACATCGACGGACGCATCCTTACGTGCTCCATGCCTTCAAGAGCCTGGATACTATCTGCCGAATAATTGTTTTTCTTAACTTCTTCGCTCATAAATTTTACTTTAAACGTATTTTTTATGTTTAACGAACAAATATAGCAAAACGCAGGAGATAATGCCGCAGATAGGCTCTAATTAGCTTTTAAGTTATTAACAATTTATTAAAATTGAACGGTTATTGATAATTGTGGAAGAAAATGATGTGTAACTTAAAAAAGAGCTATTCTATAACCAGGAAAATTTATTTATGAGTGAAATCAGCATACTTTTTAGAGAGTGACTGGCAAGGCCTGCTACTTAGCCACCAGGTAGTGCTTTATTAAATATTCGCAGCTTTTGCAGTTGCCGGCAATCAATTCCTTGTTACCTTCATAAATGTTTACCGCCTCGTCAAAATTGCCGTTTGCTATGTGCAGCACCATATAATAATTAACTGTGGTGCTCAGGTTATCTGGCGTATAACTAAGCTTCTGCGCTTTTTCTGAATAGCGCATGCCTATGGTATTAAGCTTTTGCCTGATATACATGTAACCTAAAAACATATCGCCCTCAAAGCTTTCTGTTATAGATAATGACTGGTCAGCATAGTCTGCCGCTGTCTCGGGGTCATTTTTTAAATAATACAGCTTGCCCATATCCAGCAGGGCCTTCGCCTTAGTGTTTGGGGGCAAAACAGGGGTGTCAGGTACTGTTTTAAGCACCGCCAGGGCCTTATCATACTCTTTTAGGTAAATGTGTATGGTGGCTATGTTATAGTAGGCGTCAAGGCGGTTAAATGTTACGCTTTCTTTTTCTACCGGAAAATCATCTATCGCCTTCTGGAAATAATCTACTGCTGCTGCAAAATCGCGCTTTGCCATGCTTGTAGTACCCAATGACATGTAGAGGCCATACAAATTTGCGTTCTTCTTTTTAAGGCGGCTCTTAAAAAACTGTTCTTTTTTCTCTACAAGGGCCAGGTCTGCCGCCGCAAGCTTATGGTTTTTGTCCTGTAACGTGCCCAGCATTTTTATGGTTACCCCAAACATATCGCTCATTTCACGTAGCAGCACAAAATCTTCATCGCTTTTTTTGAAATACTTTTGGTAGGGGCGCATGTCCACAAAGGTTTGCACGTCAAACTGCGCAAAGGCCTTGCCCATATCGCCATCTGCGGCGGCAGTGCTTTTGCCAATGGCATCAAAAGCTTTAGACATGTACAGCATAAGGTAGCCAAAATATTTGTTATTATCGTCTTCCAGTACCCGTACCAGCACTTTTTCGGCCTGCTCATATTTTTGGGAAGTTATTAGGTACATGGGGTAAAAACACACTGCAAGCGAATCTTTTTTATTTATGGTAATCGCCTTTTCCATATCCGGGCCGCCATCTTCGCCCAGGTGGAATTTAAGGTAGCCTTTATAAGAATATACCTTAGCCGAATCTTTTTCAACCTTCATATATTTAACCTTTTCCAGCGCCTTTGTGTAATACTGCCGTGCAAGTTCGCCCTCGCCCTTATTTTCATAATACAGGCCCAGGTTACCATAGGCAAAAGGCTGCAGCGAATCTTTTGCTATAAGCTTGAGCTGGTCATCTGCATAACCGGGCTTGCTGCCCGGGTCTTTAGCTATTTTATCATAAGGCAGTAAATAGTTTGTAGTGCAGTTAAAAGAAAAATTGGTTTCGGGGTTAAACAGAGAGTCGGCATGCTTAAGCATATCGCCTACGGTCATATCCGGCAAGCCGGTTTTTAAAATATATTTTTCCTGGCTAAATGCGGTAAGTGTAAGCAGGAGCAGGAATAAGGTAATTTTTTTCATTGGTGCGGGTTAGGTATAGTGTATTTGCAAATGGTTAACGCAATAATTCTCACAATTGTTATGCCACGAATATAAGGTCAAATTAATATAATAAAAAACGTCCTGATTACCTCAGGACGCTTCTTCACAAACAAACAAACAAACAAACTAAATTCCAAACATTGAAATAAACTATATAAACCTAAACAAATCCCTATACTTTTTCCTGCGCAATGGCTACATCGGCATTAACGTGGGCGGCATTCGCACGGCCGCTTGGGTCAGTGTTTGCCTGCCATTTTGGTATCCATTTCCTAACGGTTTGCGCCGCACTAACCTGCGGAAAATGCTTATGGAACACACTCCTGTAAAAATAAGCCTCTTTGGTAGCAGGCGTGTTGTAAGGGAAACGTTCTGCCGCGCCTTCCATCTCTTCATCCGTTACCTGTCCACTGCAGTACTCAATAAGGGTATCTATCCAGTTGTAACCCACGCCATCGCTAAACTGCTCCTTTTGCCTCCACAGCACGGCATCGGGCAAATAGGGTGTTTCGGGCGTATCAAATGCTTTGCGCAGTATGTATTTTTCTACGTCATTGTAAGTAAGCGGCTGTTTTTCTTCAGGCTTTATTTTTATGGCAAGCTCTAAAAACTTTTTGTCTAAAAATGGCACGCGCGCCTCAAGCCCATGGGCCATGGTGCTTTTATCGGCCCTTAACAAATCAGCCGTAAAGAGCTTCTGAACGCGTTCGATGGTTTCTTTATGAAAATCTGCCGCCGATGGCGCATTGCGAAAATACAGGTAACCGCCAAATATCTCATCGGCGCCTTCGCCGGATAATACTACTTTAATACCCATATCGGTAATCGCCTTGCTCAAAAAATACATGGGCGTACTGGCGCGTATTGAGGTTACATCATACGTTTCAAGGTGCCATATAAGCTTATCCAATATTTGTATACCCTGCTCTATGGTAAAGTGTATTTCGTGGTGCTCTGTACCTAAAAATTCGGCCACTTTGCGTGCGGCGACGGCATCGGGCGCCATGGCATCAAGGCCAATGCTGAAGGAGTGCAGCGTTTGACCCGTGCCCGCCATAAGCCTGGCGGCGATAGACGAAGTTAATGATGAGTCAAGCCCGCCCGAAAGCAGCACCCCGATAGGCACATCGCTCATCAGCCTTTTTTCTACAGCCTGCGTTAATGAGGCACGAATGGCTTCATAATCTACTTCCTCCACCCCTTTTGAGGCGTCTTCCCATTGCGGCCTGTAGTATTTTACAAAGCCTGTTTTCGGGGTATAATAATGCCCTGGAGGAAAGGTAGAAAACGTTTGGCACTGGTCGGCAATTGCCTTCATTTCGCTGGCAAAATATATCCTTCCCCTTTCATCAAGGCCGTAGTATAATGGCTTAACGCCAAGCGGGTCGCGGCCGGCAATAAAATCGTCACCATCAATTACCACAAAGGCAAAAATACCGTCGAGCATATCGCAAAAGTCATAGCCATACTCCTCATAGAGATGCACAATTACCTCAGAATCTGACGTGGTACGAAAGGTGTGGCTTTTAAGCTCGTTATCGCGCAATTGCAGGTGGTTGTATATCTCGCCATTGTGTACCATCCAGGCATCTTTAGTGCCCTGAATGGGCTGCCTGCCGGTGTGGAGGTCTACAATTGACAAACGCTCGTGGCTTAATATATGTCCCTTAGATGTTACATGGAGGTCGCTTTCATCGGGGCCGCGGTGCGACATCCTTTTTGATAGCTGCTTAACCAATGCTTCGTCTTTTCCTTTACCTATAATTGCTAAAATTCCGCACATACTTTTAATCTTTATATCAGGCCGAAGCCTCAAATCTTTTTACTTAGTTATTTTCAACAAGACAAAGTTGTACTTTTAGTTTCAATTGTAAAACACATGGCCTTAATATGATTTACAATTGAAACTAAAAAAGCGCTTATTAAGATAATTAATAAGAAACAGGGTAGTTTTTATACCAAGTGGATTACAGATATAAAAAACCCGGCAAATACCGGGGCGTATGATGCTATAAAGGATTGGCTAAAAAATCTCCTGGATTATATAGGTAGTACCGTTAACAGCAAAGGTTTCACCCACTTCTTTACCCATCATAACGCTGCCTAACGGCGATTGCGGCGAAAGCGCTATAACACTATTGCCTTCAACTTTTATCTTGGGCAACGCCGCGCTTACAAACAGGTATATGCCGTTTGCAATAACCAGGCTGCCCAGCACAATTTTAGCTGAAAGGTTATCTGGGTTGATGCGCTCCAGCACGGCCTGCTGTTCTAAAAATTCAGAAATTTTGCGGTTCAGTTTTTCCTGCTCAATATGCATCATGCTCAGCGCCGTTTCGTGCTTATCGCCGGCTGAACCCTTAGCATCGTTAGCAGCGCCTTCGGTAAGCTCTGCCACCATATCCCTAAAGGCATCCAGGCGATCCTGCACCTGCTGCTTGTAGTATTGTAAGGTTTTGTGTTTTAGTGACTGCATTTTAAGGTGCTTAGTTACTGAGGAGATTGCTTCGAAAAGTTCAGGGTTATATGAACCTACTTCCTATCCGGCCCGTCATTGCGAGGAACGAAGCAATCTCATAAGGATAAGTAACTTAAACAATCTCATCGTTGGAGAGCTACTTTATGAGATTGCTTCGTCGTTCCTCCTCGCAATGACGGAACCTAATTAATACACAAACGTTCCGTATTCACTCTCTATAGTAAGCTTTTTGGTTTCAGAAGCTTCTACCCTGCCCACTATCCGCGCATCGATATTAAACGATTTAGAAATGGCAATGATGTCCTCTGCCAGCTCCTGCTGAACGTACAGCTCCATCCTGTGGCCGCAATTAAACACCTGGTACATTTCCTTCCAGTCGGTACCACTTTGCTCCTGTATCAGCTTAAATAAAGGCGGAACGGGAAACAGGTTATCTTTAATTACATGTACATTATCTACAAAGTGCAGCACCTTGGTTTGGGCGCCGCCGCTGCAATGTACCATACCGTGGATTTCCTGCGGCGTATATTTTTCGAGTATCTTTTTAATTACGGGCGCATACGTGCGCGTAGGCGAAAGCACCAGCTGGCCGGCATCTATAGGGCTGCCTTCCACTGCATCAGTCAGCTTTACGTTACCTGAATATACCAGTTCACTCGGAACCGCGGCATCAAAGCTCTCCGGGTATTTTGCGGCCAGGTAGTTGTTAAACACATCATGGCGTGCGCTGGTAAGGCCGTTGCTGCCCATACCGCCGTTGTAACTTTTCTCGTAACTGGCCTGCCCAAAACTGGCAAGGCCCACAATAACATCGCCCGGGCGAATGTTGGCATTATCTACCACATCGCTGCGCTTAATGCGCGCCGTAACGGTACTGTCTACAATTATGGTGCGTACCAGGTCGCCCACATCGGCCGTTTCGCCGCCGGTGGAATGTATGGTTACGCCAAAGCTTTTCAGTTCATTAATCAGTTCTTCGGTACCGTTTATAATGGCCGAAAGCACTTCGCCGGGAATAACATTTTTGTTGCGGCCTATCGTGCTGCTAAGCATAATATTATCTACCGCGCCCACACACAGCAGGTCGTCTATATTCATGATAAGGGCGTCCTGTGCAATGCCTTTCCACACCGATACATCGCCGGTTTCCTTCCAGTACATATAGGCCAGGGACGATTTTGTACCCGCACCATCGGCATGCATAATAAGGCAGTAATTTTCGTCTCCCGTAAGGTAATCGGGCACAATTTTACAGAACGCCTTAGGAAACAGGCCTTTATCGATATTTTTTATGGCATTGTGCACATCTTCCTTAGAGGCAGAAACCCCCCTTTGGCTATAGCGTTTGCTGGTGTCAGAGCTCATGTGTAGCAGTTTGTGTTGTAGCGGCAAAGATAGGTTTAATGTGCTAATTTACCAACGTTTTAATGGAGCAATGGTATCGCCCATACTATTCTGCTACTGTTCTCGTTAGGCTTTGATAACCAATACCAACCAAACATGAAATTAAATCCAAACTTTTATTGTGTACTGCTGTGCCTGTACAGCTTTATGCTTTTTGCACAAAGCCCCAACACAGTTGCAGCCCCTAAAATTGTTGTAGACGGCGTAGGGAATGTCTCTGCTTTTCCCGACGCGGCCAACATTACGCTTGCCTTAAAATTCACCAAACCCACACTTAAGGAAGCCATTACCGAAAATGAAGCTGCTACACGGCAGGTGCTTGCCGTGGTAAAGAAGTATGTAACAGATTCTATAGATATTAAAATAAGCCTTATTTCTACAGATAAGCTAATGCGCTGGAGCGCCCAGCAAAAAAAGGAAGTTTTTGTAGGTTTTGAATCGGCACAAAAAATAATTTTCACGTTGAATAACCTTAAGCGCCTTCAGGATTTTACCGAAGAAATAATGAAAACCAAAATTTATGAAATTGAGCGCGTTTCATATTTTAATACACAAGGGGCCAACTTTATAAAGCAGGCACAGGAAATTGCCGTGGCAGATGCCATACAAACCACGGCACGCCTGGCAAAAGCCGGAGGTGTAACCTTAGGGAGGATATTAAAAATAAGCACCAATTCTTCTCCTGCTGTTGCTGATGACACCACTGAAGATTCATATCAACTACAGTCGTACCGTAAAGAAATAGAAGTACGCACAGTAGGATCGAGCGGGCAGCTATTAAATTACAGGGTAAAAGTCTCTTTAGAAACACTGATAGAGTAGCAACTAAAACACAAAGAGCCGGGTTTAAACCGGCTCTTTGTGTTTAAAAACTAAACTGCTTTAGGCACCTCCGCCCTCTCCTCTATCAATTTCTCCTTTTTAAGCTCAGCCCAAAAGTCAGCGGGTATTTTAGCGTTCATACTGGCAAAGTTTTCAGCTGCCTGCTGTGCGGTACGTGCACCGGGTATGGTACTGGCTACCACTTTAGGCGCAGCCGTAAACTGTAATGCGGCCGTGCGCAGGTCTACCTGGTGGGCTGTGGCAATTTTTTTTATTTTGGCGTACTTGTCCATGATATCTTTGGGCTTTTCGCCTGAATATAAATAACGGTCAACACCGGCAAGAAGCCCTGCCGCAAGCGGCGCACCCACCACAATGCTTACTCCACGTTTTTCGCAGGCAGGGAACAGCACCTCTAAATCATCTTTGTGCTTTACCAGTGAGTACTGTGTGGCCGAAAGAAAAATATCCGGATCGGCTACCTCAAGGGTTTTCATGGCGGGCTCAATGGTGTTAACACCCAGCCCCCAGCCTTTTATCAGGCCCTCATCGCGCATTTTAGTCAGCTCCTTCATGGCGCCGTTCTGCGCTATCTTAAAATAATCCAGCCACTTATCCTTCATATCGGCATTATCAGGGCTAAGGTCATGTATAAATACAATATCCAGAGCGGGAATGCCCAGCCTGAGCAGGCTATCCTCTACCGATTTGCGTACGCCATCAGCGGTATAGTCATATTTATAGTTGAAGTTGAGCCTCCCTTTCCACATCTCGTGCTTAAAGTTAGCATCAGGATACATCAGGCGGCCCACCTTGGTAGAAATAACATATTCATCCTGGCCCTTACTGTGCAAAAAATTACCCATGCGGCGCTCGCTCATGCCCAGGCCATACCATGGCGATGTATCAAAATAGCGTATTCCTGCATCCCATGCGCCCTGCATGACCTGTAAGGCTGTTGTATCATCGGTTTCGGCAAATGCATTACCCAGTGCCACGCCGCCCATACCTATCTTATGCGGTATACGGTAATGTTCTGCAACAGGCTTTGCAGAGCCTGCCGGCTCGGCAATTATGGGGTTAACACTGCTTTCAGGAGCAAGGTTTTCAAAAGCGTCACCCACTAACGGGGTTAGTGTTGCGGCAGCAGCGCCTTTTGTAATTGTGTTCAGAAAATCGCGGCGTGATGTAGGCATAATTTTGATTTTGTAGTTGTTACCTCAAAATTAGCCAATGCCATAAAGCCACCGGGCATTATGACTTATAAATAAATCCTAAAAATGACCAATTGAAGTTGTCAGGTCAGTTACTGTAGCAGTTGTTAATGTAACAATGTTATATTGAAGGATTCTCAACAATAAGCACCTCCACCCTTCTGTTGGCTTCGCGCTCTTCAGGTGTCTTTTCAGGAATAGCATATATGGGCTGAGACACGCCAAAGCCCTCAAACGTCATACGGGCACGGTCTACCCCGTTTGCAGTTAAAAACAGTACAATAGCCTTTGCCCTGTCGCGCGACAGGTTGCGCTTATCGGCTGTCATGCAGCACACGTGGCCCTGTAGCTTTATTTTCATGCCGGGGTTGGCCATCATTACTTCCAGCAGCTCATACAGCCGTGGGCGCGAATCGGGCATTATGACGTATGTGTTTTCGTAAAAGTTAAGGTTGGGTATTACAATCTTCTGGCCCGCCGGCGTAGCTGCAATCTGTTTCATAAAGACCACATCAAGCTTTAGGTCTTCTTCTTTGCCACCTGCACCAGGAACACGCACTTTATCGCGGTAGGTAATTTCTTTTTTGGGCTTGGGCGTTGCAACAGGCGTAGGCTCTTCCAGTACGGGAATAAGCTTTTTTTCCTGGCCTAAATCTTTCTTCTGCAAAAAGTATAAGGTAACCTTACGGTTCTCGGCCTTAATAGCCGAATGTTTGTGGAGTTCGCCAAAGCTTATCGTCTTAAAATCAGATCGTGTTGCCACTTTGCCTTTAACCACGCCAAACACGTGGCTAACCCTGCGTTGCGCCAGTGTATCATTTAGCCCAACTGTGCCATCTTCATCAGTATAGCCGCTTATGGCTAAAATCTTAGACTCGGCATTGGCTCCAATCCATGCCGCAAGCCGGTCGTTCTCTTTTTTGGTGAGCTCATATTTATTACTGTCAAAATAGACCGAGAACTGCTCCTGCGCGGCAAGCAGGGCGGGCATTAATAACAATATAGCAAAGGAAAGCAGCTTTTTCATGAATTTCTTCTTTTGTTGTAGATAACGAAAATACGGAATTTATTATTGCTGTAAAAAGAATGGCACGCGGATGCTGTGGATTTACACGGGCTTTTACCACCAGATTATAGAATGAAGCTCAATCTGAATTCTGAATTCCAACATCTAAATATCTAATTTTGCAGGATCTCAATCTCAACCCTGCGGTTAGCGGCTTTCTCATCCTCGGTTTTTTCCGGTAATGGATAAAGGGGCCGCGTACTGCCGTAACTTGAGTAGGAAAGCCTGCTTTTAGCAATGCCATTCTTAATTAAAAAACTATACACCGCAATGGCACGCCATTCAGCTACTTTATTAGTGTCAACCGGTTCGCAGCAAATATGCCCCTGGATATCAATCTTAAGCTTTGGGTTCTCCTTCATTATTTTGAGCAGCTCATTGGCCACAGGCCTTGAAGACGGCAGCATTATATCAGAGTTATTTTCAAAGTTCATATTTTTCAGCGCCAGCTTATCGCCTACTTTAGCGTTCTTAACCTGCTCCCTGAGGCTGTTAGCCTTGTTTTGAGCTAACGGTGCACTGCCTCCTATTTCATAGTACAGTACCACCCGCCTGTCTGTAATAAGGCCGCTGCCCGTTGGCTGCATTTCGCCAAAGGCTTTTATCTCGGTACCGGCCATGCTTATGCCGTTTTTCTTTAATACTGCCGCAACGTTTTTAGCCCGGCGTTCACTGAGCTTAAGGTTATAGGCTTCGGTAGCCGTGGTATCGGTATGGCCATAAATGCGTGTTACCGTTGCATTTTTAAGTTCCGGCAGCAGTGTTTTAAAGTCTGCCGGAGAGGGCTGGTCTGCATTGTTATCAAAATAAAAAACAACCTGGCGTTTTTTAACCTCCTGGGCCTTTAACATAAGCGGAGATACCAACACGATAACCAAATAGATAAACTGTTTTATAAGCATAAGAATACTATATCAAATTATAAGAATTTGAGTAAAACAAAAAACCTGCCATTTTCATAGCAGGTCCTGGTAATATAAAAAACTCAAAATAAATTATCGTGTAAACAGCAGCTCCCTGTATTTAGTAAGCGGCCATATTTCATCGTCAACTAAAAGCTCAAGTTTGTCGCAGTGCTTTCTAATTACGTCAAAGTATGGTTTAACGTTATCGCAGTAAGCGTGTGCCATCTCTTCGGTATTACCCAGATTGTTAGCTGTTTTGCGGGCTTCTGTCATTTCTTCCACCTTAGTGTTGATGGCGGCAATGTGGCCTGAAATTTCCCTGATGATAGAAATCTGCTCTTTACCTATACTTTCATACTCAGCGCCAAAAATATCTTTAAGGCCGGTTACATTCTCGATAAGGATGTTCTGGTAGCGTATGGCAGTAGGTATAACATGGTTGCGCGCAATATCGCCCAGCACACGGCCCTCTATCTGTATCTTTTTAGTATACTCTTCAAGTTCAATTTCATAACGTGCCTCAGCCTCAACATGGTTCATAATGCCCAGCTCTTCAAACAACGCAAGAGAAGCCTGGCTTACTTTAGCCTTAAGGGCTACAGGGGTAGTTTTATGATTGCTCAGGCCGCGCTTTGCTGCTTCTTCGGCCCATGCATCGCTGTAACCGTCGCCTTCAAAAAGAATGGTCTTGGTTTCTTTTATGTACTCCCTAAGCACGTTAAATATGGCATCGTCTTTTTTCATGTCTTTGCCATCAATAAGCGCGTCAACTTCTTTTTTAAAGTCTTTAAGCTGCTTGGCCATAATGGCGTTGATGATGGTCATTGCATTTGCACAGTTAGCTGATGAGCCTACCGCGCGGAACTCAAACTTGTTACCGGTAAAGGCAAACGGCGAAGTACGGTTCCTGTCTGTATTATCAAGCAATACATCCGGAATTTTACCCACTACGTTAAGTTTCAGGTCGGTTTTTTCTTCAGGAGACAATTTTCCAGATGATACGCCTTCCAGCTCTGCAAGCACTTTTGTAAGCTGCTGGCCCACAAAAACCGATATAATTGCCGGTGGAGCCTCATTAGCGCCCAGCCTGTGGTCGTTAGATGCTGTTGCAATAGATGCCCTTACAAGCTCTTCATTAGTATAAACCGCTTTTATAGTGTTTATAAAGAAGGTAAGGAACTGAAGGTTGCTCATAGGTGTTTTGCCCGGGCCTAAAAGGTTAACACCGGTATCTGTAGCCATGCTCCAGTTGTTGTGCTTACCGCTGCCATTAACGCCTGCAAAAGGCTTTTCGTGCAGCAATACCTTAAAGTTATGGCGCTCGCCCACTTTTTGCATTACATCCATAAGCAGCGAGTTGTGGTCTACCGCAAGGTTAGCCTCTTCAAATATAGGGGCAAGCTCAAACTGGTTAGGTGCTACCTCATTATGGCGGGTTTTAACGGGTATGCCTAACAGCATGCACTCGTTTTCAAGATCGCGCATATAGTTAAGGGCACGTGTGGGTATAGAACCAAAATAATGGTCGTCAAGCTGCTGGCCTTTAGCCGATGAATGGCCTAAAAGCGTGCGGCCTGTCAGGGCAATATCCGGCCTTGATGCCGCCAGGGCAGAATCTATAAGAAAGTACTCCTGCTCCCACCCAAGGGTTGCGGTTACTTTTTTTACGTTTTTATCAAAATAGTTACACACTTCTGTAGCGGCTTCGTCTACTGCCGAAAGTGCCCTTAAAAGTGGTGTTTTATAATCGAGCGCCTCGCCGGTATAAGATATAAATACGGTAGGGATGCATAGCGTGGTGCCAAATATGAAGGCAGGCGATGTAGGATCCCACGCGGTGTAGCCACGTGCTTCGAATGTATTGCGTATACCGCCGTTAGGAAAGCTTGACGCATCGGGCTCCTGCTGTACCAGCTGGCCGCCGCCAAATTTTTCAACCGGGTCAGTCCCATCAAAAGAAGTTTCAAAAAACGCGTCATGCTTTTCGGCCGTGGTACCTGTTAGGGGCTGAAACCAGTGGGTGTAGTGGGTAACGCCTTTGCTAAGCGCCCATTCTTTCATACCCATGGCAATATATTCTGCAAGTTTTCGGTCTATTTTAGTTCCATGCTGCACGGCGCTTTGCACGGCCTTAAGTGCTTCCGGAGTTAAAAATTGACGCATTGCCTTGTCATTAAAGACGTTGCTTCCAAAGATAATCGATTTTCTGTCCAGCTCTTTTACTTCAACCGGCTTTCTGCCTGTGGTTGCTTTGATGGCCTCAAAACGAAATGTTGACATGAAACTTTAATTTTTAATGTTAATGATTAATTAAAACCTGTGCAAATGTACAAAATTTTGTTCCTAAAATGCTTTGCCCCCATTTTTTAGAGGGTTAAATTTTAATTTTTTTATCAAAACGGCAATACTACCCCGTAAATTAAGATATATTCAAATAACGGTTAACTTTATACTACCTTGCATAGCCGGATTACATATTTTTCAACAAAATTCCTACATTGCTTAAAATAACTATAAAATTATTAAAGCAATGTTAATTGAGTTAAATATTTATTAAGCGAATTGGGATTAGGGTGAAGATACCATAATTTGGCTAAAGAATTCAAATTAACCCTAAAACCACATTAAAATGGCTAACAAAAAAGTAATTATAGGTATTGCTGTAGGTGCAGCGGTACTGGCAGGTGTAGCAGTAGCACTGTCTCGCAAAAAGAAAGCTAATAAGTACAGCGCGCATGTAGAGGAAGCTAAGGCTAACTTTAAAGGAAAGCTTAATGAGCTTCAGCGCAAAGCCGAAAAAGAATTTAGAAACGCATCTGGCAATGCCGTTAATGCAGCCAAAGACAGGGCTGCAGAATGGGCTACCAAAGCATCTAAAGCATAAAGACACCAAAACAGAGAAGGAGAAAAGCCGGCTGTAATTATTCAGCCGGTTTTTTAAATCAAAAGTATACGCCAAAAAAACATTCATGAAACACAAAAATTACGCAACAACATAATAGCTTAAAACACATTACCGCACCATGAAAACGAGAAAAAATGCCGGAAAAAAATTTCAGCCCTATAACAACCTTATAGAGCAACTATCTGCCCAAAATATTACACTTGAATTACCTGGAGAAAAGTTACCCGAAATTTTAGTTATAACCACATTCCCACCAAGACAATGCGGTATTGCCACCTACTCTCAAGACCTTATAAAAGCGCTTAACGACCATTATGTAGACTCTTTCTCCATAAAAATATGCGCCCTTGAAACCAGTAAAGAACAGCATACCTACACAGACCCTGATGTAAAATATGTGCTTAACACAAGCGAGCCGCAAAGTTATGCAGACCTTGCTAAAGCCATAAATGAAGATGACAACCTTAAAATTGTGCTTATGCAGCACGAATTTGGCCTGGTGCACGAAACCGTGGCCAACTTTAACAGCTTTATAGATGCTGTAAAAAAACCGCTATCTGTAGTGTTCCACACCGTTTTGCCTAACCCTAATGATGAGTTTAAGGCAAACGTGCAGCACATACTTAACAGGGCAGACAGCCTTATTGTAATGACACACAACGCGGCCGATATACTGGAGCGCGACTATATAGTAAACCGCGAAAAAATTGCCGTTATTGCCCACGGCACCCACCTTGTTAAGCATGGCCAGAGCGCCACGCTGAAACAAAAACATGGTTATGAAGGCCGCACCATATTAAGTACCTTTGGCCTGCTGAGCGCCAATAAGAGCATTGAGACTACACTGGATGCACTGCCTAATGTGGTAAACAAAAACCCTGATGTGCTTTTTCTTATCATAGGCAAGACCCACCCTACGGTGGTATTGCAGGAAGGAGAAGTATACCGCGAGTTCCTTACACAAAAAATAAACGACCTTGGCCTGCAAAATAACGTGCAGTTCATTAACAAATATGTAGCGCTTGATGAGCTGCTGGAATATCTTCAGCTAACGGATATCTATGTATTCTCATCTAAAGACCCTAACCAGGCAGTTAGCGGAACATTCTCTTATGCGCTTGCCTGTGGCTGCCCTATTATATCTACACCTATTCCACACGCGGTAGAGGTACTTGCAGGCGATACCGGCTTTACCTTTGACTTTGGCAATAGCGAGCAGCTTGCAGAACGTATTAACACTCTGCTATCTGACCCTGCGCTTATGGAAAAAATGATACTTAACGGGCTGCACAAAATTGTACACACCGCTTGGGAAAATTCAGCCGTTAGCCACGCTAAAGTACTGCAAAAAACTGCAGGCCCGGGTGCTATAAAACTACAATACCGCAACCCGGCTATTAACCTTGACCACATGAAGAACATGACAACCGATTTTGGTTATGTGCAGTTCTCTAAGCTTAACGTGCCCGACCTGGAATCTGGCTATACCATAGATGACAACGCGCGTGCCATGATTGCCATGGGTCAGTACTATAAAAAAACACGTGATAAAAGCGTACTTAAATACATTAAGATATACCTTGATTATATTGGCTTTTGCCAGCAGCCGGATGGCCGTTTTCTTAACTATGTAGATGTAAACAAAAACTTTACAACACAAAATGATAATGAGAACCTTGAAGATGCCGGTGGCCGTGCCATGTGGGCTTTAGGTTACCTTATTTCATTAGGCCCTATACTGCCTGCCGGCTATTCTGAAAAAGCAGAAGCTATTTTCCAGAAATCGCTGTCGCTTGCTAAAAATGTGTACTCTACCCGTGCCATGGCATTTATAATAAAAGGCCTGTATTACTACAACCGCCAGGTTAAGGACGCCGATACCCTGATATTTATTAAATTGTTTGCCGACAGGATGGTACAAATGTACCGCCATGAGGCTGACGAGAACTGGAAATGGTTTGAAGGTTATCTTACTTATGCTAACAGTGTACTGCCAGAGGCGTTGCTGCTTTGCTATGCCATAACCGGCAATACAGTGTATAAAGATGTTGCAAAAGAATCTTTTGACTTCCTGTTATCTCAAACTTTTGATGATGAGTCAATTAAAATTATTTCTAACCGCAGCTGGCTGGTAAAAGGCGGCAAACGCGAGCAATATGGCGAGCAGCCTATAGATGTGGCCTATACTATACTGGCACTGCGCAAGTTTCACGATATATTTAAGGAGACTGAATACCTTAACAAGATGGAAATGGCCTTTAACTGGTTCCTGGGCAACAACCACCTTGAGCATGTAATATACAACCCTACTACGGGCGGCTGTTTTGATGGGCTTGAAGAGTTTAGCGTTAACCTTAACCAGGGCGCCGAAAGTACCGTAAGCTACCTTATGGCACGGCTTACCATTACTAAATACTTTGGTAACCCTAACAATGTATACTTCCGTAAAGTAAGGGCAGCAAAAGTAAACGCGCTGCGCACCACGCAGGATATGTAATTCCTGTTATAAATAACAAATCCCCGGCTCATGCAATATGACGCCGGGGATTTTGCTTTAAGGGATAGTACTGAGACGTTAGCTAATAGAATGGCTGAGCAGTGTCAAAAAATTGAACAACCGAATGAATTCCACAATAAGAAGCAACCCAACATTATAAGCCAATATGAGGCGACATCTAATAAGAATTATCCAATAATAATAAGGCATAAAAAAATTCCCTCACAGTTATGTGAGGGAATTTTATTTAAACTGTTACATCTAATTTATTTAACGCTTAGCTGCTTAACTTTACTATCGTTAATGCCATATTTTTTAATAACCGCATTGTAGTCTTTATATTGGTCAAGGCTGTTTGCGTTTTTCCTGAAGTTGCTGCCATTACCCGGTATTATCACAATCCTGAAAACCTGATCCTGGGTATAAGCGGCATCTACATCTGGAAGGTCAAAATTAGCTCCCATATACAATAATACATCTTCCTGGGTAAAATTGTAATCATAGTCAATTTCGTCGCCATTATCAAAATATAGCGTGCGCGGTATGAGTTGCCAAACATCAAGATCAGTATCCGGGTCATCGGTAAGCCTGTATACCAGGATCATATCGCCAGAATAGAGTGACGGGTCAAGCGGCAATACTACCGAATAGTCATTTGGGTTGAAATCTACATTTGCCACTTCAAAAACCTCAGCTATGGTGTCCTGATCAAAGTTATCATCGTTGTTACATCCTGTTAACGAAAGTAAGCCTACGGCACTAAAAAGTAAAAGTATCTTTTTCATGATTTTAAAAATTAATGTTGATTTATTGTTACTAAAGTAATTCCAAAAAATGAGCCAAAAATTGATTTTAGAAAAAATTTAGCAAAAAAGATATTTTATATTTGTGGTATTATGCAAATACAACCCACGTTATATATGGTTTTGCTGGGCGCCACCCCACCCGACAGACTAACCGAACAGCACGATGTTTTTTTTGGCGCAGGTATTTCTGTAAAGGCGCTAAAGGCAGATATGTATGCTTTTTGGCACAACGCGGGTCAGCTGCATATAGATTCCTGGCGCGCGGTAACACACGTTGACGGGTATGAAATTAGCGTAGTGCCTAAAGCGCAGTACGCCCCTACTGCAGAAAAACTGTTTTTTATCAACCTGGGCGGCTATAAGCCTGCCGATCCTGAGGAATATCATTATAAAATGCTGGTAGTGGCTAAATCTATGGCCGAAGCCGTAAAGGCCAGCAAGCAAACGCTATTTTATAAGCACTATGGCTTTACCGGTGCGGTGAGCCATGTTGACAATAAATTTGCACTGGATGTAGATGATGTGCACCAGGTTGAAGATGTAATGCCCACTCATTTTAAAGAGATGTATGCTATTGCCATAGAAAAAACAGATGCCCTTACACAGGATGAGCTGCATGTGGGCTATGTAAAGCTGGGGCCACTTTAAAGTTTACAGCAGTTGCACTATATAACCATTCGGAATATGAAACATGAAACAGATGATTTAACCTGGGAAGAGTTTGAGCGTACCCAAATGCATGTAGGCACTATTATTGCCGCGCATGATTTTCCGGAGGCGCGCAAACCGGCTTATCAGCTGCACATAGATTTTGGCGCTGAAATTGGCATCCGTAAAACATCTGCCCAAATAACAAAGTGCTATTTAAAAGATGATTTAGTGGGGCGGCAGGTTATTGCCGTGGTAAATTTTCCTAAAAAGCAGATAGGTAATTTTATGAGCGAATGCCTGGTACTGGGTGCCGTAGGCAATAATGGCGATGTAACCTTACTGGCACCTGACTTTAAAGTAGAAAATGGCCTGAGGATAGGTTAACGACATGGGGCATTTTTTATTAAAAATTTTTATTCCGGTAAGAGATATGACAGTTGATGTTTACCAAAAGAGTAAACTAACCGTAGAAATATCAATATCAAACTCCGAAAGTGAAATATTAGCTATCTGCGTATAAGTAAATTCTTATATTTAAATAAAGGCACTTGAAACTTCTAATCACATTAATAATTTTTTACTGATGATGAGGAATTCAGTATGACTTTTCAAATTCCAACCGTGAAACCTTTTTAAGTGTACACAAAACACTTGTAAACACTGGTGTTTCAGCACATTTGGGGTGTAAAATTATTTGCAGGGGCAAAAAATACAAGTACCTTTGCGGCAGTTTAATTTTACTCAAACAAATGAAACCTAACACACAACAACTAAACGACTTAACCACACAGGTAAGGCGCGACATCCTGAGGATGGTACATGCCGTAAACTCAGGCCACCCCGGTGGCTCCCTGGGCTGTACTGAATTTTTAGTAGCTCTTTACCAAGTACTTATGGATCGAAAAGAGGGCTTTGACATGGATGGCCGTGATGAAGACATCTTTATCCTGAGCAACGGGCACATTAGCCCCGTGTTTTACAGCGTGCTGGCCCGTAGCGGGTACTTTCCTGTTAGTGAGCTGGCTACCTTTCGCCTGCTGAATTCAAGGCTACAGGGACACCCCACCACCCATGAGGGGCTGCCGGGTGTACGCATCGCATCGGGCTCACTGGGCCAGGGCATGAGCGTTGCCATAGGTGCAGCGCAAACCAAAAAGCTTAACAAAGATAACCACCTGGTTTACACGCTGCATGGCGATGGCGAGCTACAGGAAGGCCAAAACTGGGAGGCTATAATGTATGCCGCGGCTTATAAAGTAGACAACCTTATTGCTACTATTGATGTAAACGGCAAGCAGATAGACGGCCCTACAGATGAGGTGTTGCCTATGGGAAGCCTTACTGCAAAATTTATTGCTTTCGGCTGGGATGTAGTTGAAATACAGTTGGGTAACAATATAGAGGCTGTTATAACCGGCATGACAGAAGCTAAAGCCAAGAGCGGGCAAGGCAGGCCGGTAGCGGTTATGCTGCATACTGAGATGGGCAATGGTGTTGATTTTATGATGCATACCCATGCCTGGCACGGCAAAGCGCCTAATGATGAGCAGCTTGCAAAAGCCTTTGAACAAAACGCAATGACACTGGGGGATTATTAATTTTAGATTTGAGATGTCAGATTTGAGATATTAGACTGCGCCTGAATATAGGTTACTTTCAATCTCATCTCATTACTCAATACTAACTACTCAATACTGAATTATGACAAAACACACAAATACAGGTAATAAAGATACACGTTCGGGTTTTGGCGCTGGCCTTACCGAACTGGGGCAAACCAATGAAAACGTGGTTGCCCTGTGCGCCGACCTTATAGGGTCGCTTAAAATGGACGATTTTAAAAAGAACCACCCGGAGCGCTTTTTCCAGGTGGGCATAGCCGAGGCTAACATGATAGGCATGGCTGCGGGCATGACCCTTGGTGGTAAGATTCCATTTACCGGAACGTTTGCAAACTTCTCTACAGGTAGGGTTTATGACCAGATTCGCCAAAGCGTTGCTTACTCTGATAAGAATGTAAAAATATGCGCAAGCCACGCCGGCCTGACACTTGGCGAAGACGGCGCAACCCACCAGATACTGGAAGACATAGGCCTTATGAAGATGCTTCCGGGTATGACGGTTATCAATACCTGCGATTATAACCAGACAAAAGCCGCTACTATAGCCATTGCCGAACACCATGGCCCTGTGTACCTGCGTTTTGGCCGCCCAAGTGTGGCCAATTTTACGCCGGAAAATGGCGAGTTCATCATTGGCAAGGCAGTGCTGCTTAACGAAGGTACCGATGTTACCATTGTAGCCACCGGCCACCTGGTTTGGGAAGCCCTAATTGCTGCCGAGGCATTAGAAGCTAAAGGCATCAGCGCCGAAGTGATCAACATACACACCATCAAGCCGCTTGATGATGAGGCTATTCTTAAATCGGTAGGCAAGACCGGCTGTGTGGTTACTGCCGAAGAGCACAACATACTGGGCGGCCTTGGCGAAAGCGTAGCCCGCGTGTTGTCACTAAACAACCCTTCTCCGCAGGAGTTTGTGGCGGTACAGGACAGCTTTGGCGAAAGCGGTACCCCTGCCCAGCTGATGGACAAGTATGGCCTTAACAGCGATGCTATTATAGCAGCTGCCGTAAAGGTTATTAAAAGGAAATAATTTTTTAGTTTTACTGATAGTAAAGGTCCCGGAGCGAAAGCTTCGGGATTTTTTTGTTAATTTACGGTATGTACAAAAAGAACAGTTTCGGAAAGTATCAATGCCCCTGTTGCGATTATTATACGCTACGGGACAGCTATGAAAACACATTTGAAATATGCGAGGTTTGCTATTGGGAAAATGATGGCATACAATTCAGCGACCCTGATTATGAAGGTGGCGCTAATGCGGTAAGCCTCAACCAGGCGAGGCAGAATTTTAAAAAATTGGGTACGAGCGAAGCGTGCTTCACTGGCAGTGTGCGTCAGCCAACAGCCGAAGAGTAAGCACGGTAACGCAAATATAGCACATAAAAAATCCCGCGCCGAACGCAGGATTTAGTATAGTTTTGAATTATATTATGGATGACACGTGGCATCTATATGCCTTTTAGTACCGCTGGTACATGTAGGTATATTTTCAAAGGCATAGTATTGCGCGGGGTTGTTATTACCCACTCCTGTTCCTGATATGGTAAGTTCCGTTTTGGTTGGGTAACCATCATTATCATCATCAGCATCAAGATAATTAGGGGTCTCATCACCATCGGTGTCATAACGTGCAATATCAGTAACACCATCTATTTCATACCTGTTTTGCAAGCCATCGCCATCGCTGTCAAGATATTCTACACTATACAGCTTGAAGGTAAATATCATAGAATCGTATGCCGATATCAAAGAACTTGGACTGCTGCTGTAATAAGCCAGGCCCGAAGGCAGAAACATTACCCCGGCGCCATAATTTTCAAACCCCGGAGGATTAGGGCTGTTAGGCACATCTACATAAGTGCCACCTTTAAAAAGTGGTATAATTTCCTGCCAGCCCTCTATGGTACTGCCTAAAGCCAGTGCAGAAGAGGGAAATGGGTTATAGTCAAACTGGGTACCATCCAGAACAGTGCCGCGGTAAGCTACCACCACGTTATCTGCACGTGTAGGCTGGTCTCCCCCACCCGGGTTAAACACCAGGTAATATACGGTATACAATGGTGCATTGTCTTCGTCAAGGCTTTGTACCTGCTTGCTCATAAGAGGATATTCGGTCTGGTCCCATATAGATACCTGTGTGCCGCCTTCCGGTATGGCCTGAAAATCTGCATTATAGTTTTCATCAACAGTCATGTAGTGCGTGTGCAGGTATTCTTCAATATCAGCTTTTTCAGTGGCATACTGCTCTGTGTAATCGCGTATAGGCACAGTGGCATCATCATCTTTTTTACATGATGCAGCCAGGGTTATAAGCGAAACGAGTGCAAAAGCCTTGAAATATCTATTCATTTTAATTTTTTTAATGCGGTGCAAGATACAATTTTCCTTTATTTTTGTAGTGTAATAACACCTATTTTTAGGAAATAGTATGAGGATTGACAAATATTTGTGGTGTGTGCGGTACTATAAAACCCGCAGCCTTGCCACGCAGGCTATACTTAAAGGCCATGTAACTGTAAACGGGCAACAGGCCAAGCCCTCGCGCGATGTTTTTCCGCAGGATAAGATTACCGTGCGCCGCGACCAGATAAATTATATACTAACCGCGCTGGATATACCTGCCAACCGGGTAGGGCCTAAACTTGTGGATATATACCGTAAGGATGAGACCCCGCCCGAGTCTTTTGAACACCTTGCACTGCTGCGCCTTAGCAAACAGCACTACCGCGCCAGTGGTACCGGCAGGCCCACTAAAAAAGACAGGCGCGACCTTGACGACTATGGCCTGGATACCGATGACGATGATAACGATGCACTGTAGCTAACAAGGCTTTTAATATCTTATATAAAAATAACCTTTACCAATGAAAAACATCATCCTTACAAAAGAGGAAATTCAGTATAAAACCAGGCGCATTGCCTACCAGATCTATGAAACTTTTCCTGATGAGACCGAAGTGGTGCTTGCAGGCATAGCCAGCAATGGCTTTGAGTTTACTAAGATGCTGGCCGCCGAGCTGGAAAAGATATCTGACATAAAAATAATTTTATGCGAGGTAAAGGTGGATAAAAACCAGCCGCTTAACCCTGTAGAGACATCGCTTAGTCCTGAAGAGTATACTAATAAGGCACTTGTATTGGCCGATGACGTGCTAAACAGCGGTACCACGCTTATATATGGCGTAAAGCATTTTTTAAATGTGCCGCTCAAAAAGTTCAAAACGGCAGTACTTGTAGACCGAAACCACAAGCAATATCCCGTTAAGGCTGACTTTAAAGGCCTCTCGCTCTCTACATCAATGCGGGAGCATATAGAGGTGGTTTTAGTGGGAGATGAGCAGTATGCCGCTCTTAATTAAAGCAGGCTCACAATTTCATTTACAATCATTTCCGGTGTTTTATCATCGGTACTCACAACATGTTTTGCATGGTTGTAATAATAGCTGCGCTCAAAAAGGTGCGGCCCTACAAAATCAAGCAGCTCCTGCCCTTCCAGCCCATCCACCAGCGGGCGCTCTTTATCATGTGCCCTTATACGCCTTATAAGCGCCTCTACGCCCGCTTTTAAATAAATTGATATTACATCATCATGCTGTAGCAGGAGGTGGTTATTTGCATAGCAGGGTGTGCCGCCCCCCAGGCCCAGTATAAAAGCATCAGGTACATCCAGCAGCCCCTTAAGGGTGGCATGTTCCAGCTTGCGAAATTTGATTTCGCCATCCTGATCAAAAAGCTGTGCTATGGTTTTGCCGGTTTCCTTCTCTATTACCTCGTCTAAATCCAGATACGGAATTTGGGTTGCAACGGACAGCAGTTGGGCAATTGTGGTCTTTCCGGAGCCCATGTAGCCACATAAAAGTATCTTTTTCATATAATAAGCCCCTACAAATTAAGGCGTTGTATAAATTAGTCAAAAAAAACTCAAATTTATAATAAAATCGCTTTGAATAATTAATAATACATCCGTATATTTGCACCCGCATTCAGGGAATGACTTTTATTGACTCGGTAGCTCAGCTGGTAGAGCACATCACTTTTAATGATGGGGTCCTGGGTTCGAATCCCAGCCGGGTCACTAAACAGGCAGTAGTGCCTAACAATAAAATTCCCTGAACGCTACCGACTCGGTAGCTCAGCTGGTAGAGCACATCACTTTTAATGATGGGGTCCTGGGTTCGAATCCCAGCCGGGTCACTAAAAAGTTAAGCCGAACGCTTAACTTTTTTTGTTTATGCCAAGGCCACGTGGAGAAACTGGTAGACTTGCCATCTTGAGGGGGTGGTGCCGCAAGGCGTATGGGTTCGAATCCCATCGTGGTCACAAACATAGAATACCGTTGCATTTAAATGCTACATAAACCCCAGTAAACACTGGGGTTTTTTATTTTTAATGACATAAGCAGTATGTCATATCATAGTAAATCTGTTACCCCTATTGTTACCCCTGTAATTCCACACCACATAAATTAGGTATTTCTTTATCAAATACAGCTTTAATTTGGACATATATGGGATTCAATAATATAAAAAAATCCCTCCGGAGAGGGATTTAAGATTAAGCTAAATTGGTTGCAGAGTTTAGTCGCAATTGCCAAAACAGTTCCATACCGCATCCTCTGCTGCTTGCATAAAAAATGAGAAATGCGAATCAGCCAAGGCATAATAATGTGATTGCCCAGAATAATCGCCAAACTCCATATCACCAATCCAAACATCTAATGCCAGGTCAATGCTGTCCTGATAATCATCAAGACAATCATCATCACAAGAATTGGTTGATTGTTCAGGCACGGCAGGGTCTATAATTATTGGAGTAAGTATAACCTTGATCTGGCCGGTACTGGCCTGCCAAAGACTATTATAGAATGACTGATTGGCTACATAAAATTGTTTTGTAGAAGTAATAACCGCGTCATAGCCGGCTAAGCCTTCCTGAACATCTTTGTATTTTGTGAGGCTTAAATTATTAGTAAGCCAAGCCTGAAAAGTACTTTTAGAGGTCCAGCTTGACGAGAAATTGTTGTTCATCATATCGATAAACTTATCCGATTTTGCCTTTTTGCTAATGTAAAGGGCAGATTTGCTTATTGCTGCACACTGGTTTTTAAGTTCCGTTACTTTAGCAGCGGTAATGCCACCTGTCCTTAGATTAGAAGAAGAAGCGGTTTCCGGAGCGATTTGTACATCCTCCTGGCTACATGAGAAGAATGTGAGGCTAAAAGCCAACGCTAAAAGCGAGATTTTTGTAATCTTCATATAAATAATTAATTAAAGTTGAATATGAACCGAATGTAATTATTGTTTTGTTTCTATATTTTTAATCGCTTAAATACCCGTTATACAACACAGATTTCGGTCAATTAAACATCTCTTAAGATTTTATTAAGAATTGGGTAACAAATCAGGACTAATTAATCTTCTAATTCTTTAATCATCATTCAAAGTATAATCATAATAAAAATTACACCCTTGCATAAACATCTGCATTGCTAAACCGTAAACATTACATAATTTAAAATATTGCCGTATTACATTAGAATACTATAATAATATCTATTAATTTTAATGTAATATCATTGTTTTTATAAAAAAAATTAAAAATGACTCCAATATTTTCCTTTTATTTGTAGCAACCAAACAAACTGAATCATGCAGATCGATCCGGCACACACAAGCCAGAAAGACATCTACAAAATTCTTACCGGGGCTGTTATTCCGCGTCCCATAGGGTGGATATCTACCGTGAATGAAAACGGTATTCCTAACCTTGCGCCCTTTTCTTTTTTTAATGCCGTGGGCGAAGACCCGCCACACGTAATGTTTTCTACAGTGCGCAGCGGCAATACCAATAAAGATACCTTAAATAACGTGCTTGCAACCGGACAATTTGTGGTCAATATGGCTACGGAAGAACTGGCAGAGGCCATGAACGCAACATCTGTAAACCTTCCGCCGGATGGCAATGAATTTGACTACGCCGGGCTTACCGCTATACCCTCAGTCTTAGTTGCGCCCCCCAGGGTTGCCGAAAGCCCCATACATTTTGAGTGTAACATGGTGCATCACTATAGCCTTGAAGGCCATAAAGATGGTGGTGCTACTATTATTATAGGCCGCATAGTTATGTTTCATGTAGACAAATCAGTGTTGCTGGATGATTTTAAAATAAACCGCGAAACCTACAAACCCATTGCACGCCTTGAGGGGTACAACTATGCAAAACTGGGCGAAGTTTTTTCAATTAAAAGACCCTTTATAAAAAAATGAAGATAACAGTAATAGGCGGTGGCCCCGGCGGATTGTATTTTTCAATATTGCTAAGCAAAGCAATGCCCGGCTGCACCATTAATGTGTATGAACGCAATAAGGCCGATGATTCCTTTGGCTTTGGTGTAGTGTTCTCTGATGAAACGCTGAGCGAATTCCTGTCGCGCGACCCGCAGTCGTATGACCTGATACGCACTAAGTTTGCCTATTGGGATGAACTTGATGTAGTCCGCAACGGAGAAAAAGTACGCATAACCGGCAATGGCTTTTGTGGGTGTTCGCGCAAAACCCTGCTGCAATTACTACAGCAGCGCGCCCTTGAAGAAGGTGTTAACCTGCACTTTGAAGCTAATGTAGACGATTTAAGCCTGTTTTCTGATTCTGATATAATTGTAGCTGCCGATGGCATTAACAGCGGTATACGCGACAAATTTGGAGCGCATTTTGGCACTAAAACAGAAATGAAAGGCAACCGTTTTGTATGGCTGGGGTCTACACGCCCGCTTGACGCGTTTACCTACTTTTTCAGGACAACGCCCCATGGCACTTTTGTGGCACATACCTACCAATACCAGGAAGGCATGAGCACCTGGATATTTGAAACCACCGATGAAACCTGGCACAAAGCAGGATTTAACACTACAGATGAAGAAGATACCATAAGCAGGCTGCTGGAAATATTTAAGGAAGAGCTTGATGGCCATGGCCTGATATCTAATCGGTCGCACTGGAGGCAATTTCCTGCTGTAACAAACGATAGGTGGAGCCACGATAACATCGTGCTTTTAGGCGATGCCAAAGCCACGGCGCACTACTCTATTGGCTCTGGCACAAAGCTGGCCATGGAATGCGCCATAGCCCTGGCCGACTCAGTACTACTACACCAAACTGATGTACCCGCTGCTTTTGCACACTATGAAAAGCTGCGCCGCAACCGTGTAGAAATTATACAGCATGCCGCTAATGTATCGCTCGAGTGGTTTGAGCACATGGACAGGCACATACAGCACCCGTTTATGCAGTTTGCCTTTAGCGTAATGACCCGCTCCAAGAAAGTAACTTTTGAAAACCTGGCGCTGCGCGATACATCCTTCACGCAAAAAGTGGTGGAAGAATTTAACAGCCATATAAAAAATATCATGCCCGGTACATCGCCGGCCTTTACACCGTTTACTTTGCGCAACATAGTACTGGACAACCGTATTGTAATGAGCCCTATGGAACAGTATTCGGCCACAAACGGGCTGGTTACTGACTGGCACCTCATGCACTACGGGTCTCGTGCTGTAGGGGGCCTGGGGCTGATAATAACCGAGGCTACCGCCATATCGCCTAACGGCAGGATTACCTTAGGCTGCCCCGGAATATGGAGTGATGAACAGGTAACCAGCTGGAAACGCGTAACAAACTTTATTCACCAGAACAGCCACACAAAAATAGCCCTTCAGATAGGCCATTCCGGTCGCAAGGGCGCCGTGAAAATGCCGTGGCAGGGCAGTAATGAGCCATTGCCGGATGCGTGGCAGCTAATCTCGGCCTCGCCTGTGGCGTTTAATGAAAAAATGCCTGTGCCGCGTGAAATAACGGCTGAAGATATGGATACCCTTACCGGTGCGTTTGCCTCCGCGGCACAAAACGCGCATGCGGCAGGCTGTGATATGATAGAGCTACAGGCGCATCACGGGTTCCTGCTGGCGTCGTTCCTTTCACCGCTTACCAATATAAGAACAGACGAATTTGGTGGCAGCATTGCCAACAGGCTCAAATTCCCGATTAGGGTGTTTACAGCCATGCGCAATGCTTTCCCCCCTGAAAAACCCATGAGCGTGCGCATATCTGCAGCAGACTGGGCTGAAGGCGGCATTACGGAAGCAGATGTTTTAGCCATTGCTGAAGCTTTTAAAGCCGCAGGCGCCGATATAATTAACGTATCTACCGGGCTTACCGTAGCACACCAAAAACACGCGGTAGGCCGCATGTGGCAAACGCCTTTTAGCGATACTGTGCGCAATACCGTAAACATACCCACCATAACGGCCGGGTACATACAGGATATTGACCAGATAAATACCATACTGCTAAATGGCAGGGCAGACCTTGTAGCGCTGGGCAAAACACTGTTGCTTGACACGGCCTTTGTGCGCACCGCGCAGGCTTATGAACAATATAAGGTCCAGGACCTCAACGCGGTGGGCATACCACAGCAATACATGTCGGCCGCATCGCATTTTTACCCGTATAAGGGTGGCGAGCGAAAGGCTATAGAAGGCATGAAAAAGGCTTTAAAACCGGTGACACATAAAAAGTAATACACGATTACAGCAAATGAAACATTACGAAGACAATTTTGCGCACAACCACCTGCCCCACCCTACTCTAATGCCGGAATGTGTTACCGGGCATGCTGATTTTGAATTTCCTGATGACCTGAACTGTGTAGAAAAACTGCTGGACCGGCACATAGCCGAAGGCAACGGCAACAGCATTGCCATACGCACGTTTGAGGGCAGCTGGACCTACAGGGAACTTTATGAAAAAGCCAGCCAGGTAGCCCATGTATTAAAAGATAACCTGGGCCTGGTGCCGGGTAACCGTGTACTGATACGATCTGCCAATAACCCCATGTATGTGGCCTGCTGGTTTGGCATACTAAAGGCAGGCGGCATAGTGGTGGCCACCATGCCGCTGCTGCGCGAAAAAGAACTCAGCGTAATGGTAGAATGCGCCGAGATATCGCATGCCTTGTGCGATTATACGCTTGAAGAAGCCTTAATAGCGGTAGACTCGCCATTCCTGAAGCATGTTGTAACATTTGACGGCTCGGGCCAGCACATTTCAAAGCTTGAAACGTTAATGGGTAACAAGCCCAAAACGTTTGAAAACCATCCCACAAAATCAGATTCGCTTGCCATTATCGGGTTTACATCGGGTACCACGGGCAAGCCTAAAATGACATCGCACTACCATAAGGATATACTGCTTATTTGCGAGGCTTTTCCCAAATACGCCCTTCAGCCCACTCCCCATGATATTTTTACGGGCAGCCCGCCCCTTGGGTTTACCTTTGGTTTAGGCGGGCTGGTGCTGTTTCCGTTCTATTATGGTGCCTCAACATTCCTGATAGAAAAACCATCGCCGGAGCTGCTGCTTAAAGCCATTGCAGAGCATAAAGTAACCATTTGCTTTACCGCGCCTACCGCATACCGGGTTTTAACTACCCGGGTAAAAGATTTTGATATATCATCGCTGCGTAAATGCATCTCGGCGGGAGAAACGCTGCCGCTAAAGGTTTGGCAAGACTGGTATGAGGCCACGGGGCTAAAGATAATTGATGGCATTGGCTCCACAGAGATACTGCATATTTTTATATCATCTAACGAAGAGAACATGCGCCAGGGCGCTACCGGCCTGCCCATCCGTGGCTATGAAGCAAGGATAATTGACCGTAAAGGCAATGAAATTACAGATGGCACACCCGGGCGTTTAGCCGTGCGTGGCATAACGGGCTGCAAATACCTAAACAGCCCTGAAAAGCAAAAAGAATATGTAGAGAAGGGCTGGAACATTACCGGCGATATCTTCCGTAAGGATGAAGACGGGTATTACTGGTTTGTGGCACGCGGTGACGACATGATTATTTCATCCGGCTATAATATTGCAGCCATAGAGGTAGAAAGCGTGCTGCTGTGCCATGAAGACGTTGCGGAATGCGCCGTGGTGGGCCTGCCTGATGAAAACCGCGGCATGCTGGTTTGTGCTTATATAGTACTGAAAGACAAAAATAAAGCCTGCGACGCGTTTACCAAAACCCTGCAGGACTGGTTTAAAAATATGGCCGCGCCCTATAAATACCCTCGGGAAATTCGCTATATGGACGCGCTGCCCAAAACCGAGACCGGAAAAATACAACGGTTTAAACTAAAAAACACACAAAAGGTATAATGGAAAAAGCATTTATAAAAAAAGAGACGGTACGCTTTCAGCATGTAGATTTTGCGGGCATAGTATTTTATCCCCGCTTTTTAGAAATGCTAAACAACATTGTAGAGGATTTTTATGACGAAGCGCTGGGAATGCCCTTTAAAAATATTCATAAAACCGGCGGGATACCTACGGTTGACCTAAAAATACAGTTTAAAAAAGCGGCCCGCCTGGGCGATGTGCTTACCAAATACCTTTGGGTAAAAAAGCTGGGGTCATCATCAATAATGTGCGGTTTTAAATTTGAGCACGAGGACGGCTCTACCTGCCTTGAAGGCGAAGTATCGCTGGTGCGCGTGGCCTTTAATGAGGGCCGGGATGAAATTAAGTCGAGCCCGTTTCCTGATGAGATGAGGGCAAAACTGGAACAATATGTAATGTAACGATGTAACAATTATTTTAATGTATCAATTTAGAACCTGAGTGGCCGTTGGTACGTTGATAATTAAAAAATTGATGAATATGCTGGATTTACCAAAATTTAAGGCTGCGGCCGTACAGGCTTCGCCCGTATTTCTTAATGTAGATGCCACGGTAGACAAGGCCTGCGCTATAATTGCCGAGGCTGCTGCAAATGGCGCCTCATTAGTAGCGTTTCCTGAGGTATTTGTGGCCGGTTACCCTTACTGGAACTGGATCATGACACCGGTACAGGGCAGCAAATGGTATGAACAACTGTATATAAATTCTATTACCGTACCGGGCCCGGAAACCGAAAGGATATGCAAGGCCGCAATAGACAAAAACTGCCATGTAGTAATAGGAGTAAATGAGCGCGGGCAGAGTTTTGGCGAACTCTATAATACCAACCTTATTATAGATAACAAAGGCAACCTTATAGGCAAGCACCGCAAGCTGGTACCCACCTGGGCAGAAAAACTTACCTGGACCGGCGGCGACGGCTCATCATTAAAAGTATATCCTACAGAGATTGGCCCTATAGGTACCTTGGCGTGTGGCGAAAACACCAATACGCTGGCGCGTTTTACGCTGCTGGCACAGGGCGAACTGATACACGTAGCCAATTATATATCGCTGCCTGTAGCCCCGCCGGATTATGATATGGCCGAGGCAATAAAAATTCGCGCGGCGGCGCACTCTTTTGAAGGCAAGCTGTTTACCATAGTATCATGCTCTACGATTACAAAAGAGATTATTGATATTATGAAAGAAGACGTGCCCAATGCTGAGGAACTGCTTACGCGGAAGAACAGCGCGTTTACCGGGTTTTTAGGGCCGAATGGCGCTGTTATAGGTGAACCGCTTATTGATGACGAGGGTATTGTATATGCCGATATTGACCTGGCTAAATGCATACAGCCCAAACAGATGCACGATATACTGGGGCATTACAACCGCTTTGATATTTTTGACCTCAGGGTAAATACCGCCCCAAGGAAAAACATTACTTTTATGGATGGCAGCGAGGAAATGTAACGCTTAAGCCTCATACAGAAAATATTCAACCAACCGGAATTATGGATAATAAATTTGACGACAGCGTTTTAGGCCGCGCCCGGGTACAGGATACCCCCGAGCTTGAGGCATATTATAAAGAGCTTGAAGCCCTTGGTGCAGGCGCCTTGTGGACGGTAGCCAACGATATTGAGCCGTGGGAGCCACGCACCTCATCTATACCTATGCTGTGGCGCTATGAAGACCTGCGCGGGCTTGTGCTTAAATCATCTGAGCTGGTTACGCCGGAGAAGGCCGGCCGCCGTGTAGTTTACCTGGTAAACGACAAGCGCCGTGATGTGAGCGCTGCCGTGGGCTGGCTATATACCGGCATACAGGTTACACGCCCGGGCGAAAGCACTTCGGCACACCGGCACAGGGCTTCGGCACTGCGCTTTATTATGGAAGGTGAAGGCGGCTATACCGTGGTAGACGGCAACAAGATAATGCTGGAAGTCAACGATTTTGTAATAACGCCAAACAGCACCTGGCACGAGCATGGTGTAGAGCCCGGTGGCAAAACCTGCATTTGGCAGGACGGCCTTGATATTCCGCTTGTAAATGCGCTGGAAGCTAACGATTATGCGGTGTTTGATGGCAAGCAGCCCCTGGTTTCACCTATAAACCACTCACCACTTACTTACAGCGGCGTTGGCTTAGTACCTGCCGATAATGGCTGGGACAAGCCCTATTCTCCCCTGTTTAAATATTCATGGAAACAGGTGTACCCCGCCCTGCTGGAAACCGCAAAGGTTAATGATGGTTCGGCTTTTGACGGTATCCTGATGCACTACACCAATCCGCTTACGGGTGGGCATGTAATGCAAACCATGGGGGCTTCGATACAGCTGTTGCGCCCTGCGGAACATACGCAGGCCCACAGGCATACGGGCTCATTTGTATACCAATGCGCTAAAGGCCATGGCTATTCCATCATTGGCGGCAAGCGGTTTGACTGGAAAGAACGGGATATTTTTTGCGTGCCGTCCTGGGCATACCATGAACACGTAAACGGGAGCGCTACCGAAGATGCCTGCCTGTTCTCGTTTAATGACCTGCCGGTTATCACGTCGCTGGGATTGTATCAGGAAATGGCCCACCCTGATGGTTATCAGTCGCAATTACAGTAATATTTACAAACAAACACAACTTAAACATACATGAAATTAGTTACTTACAGCATAAACCAGGCGCCCGGGCGCCTGGGGTTTGTAAAAGAGGATATGATAGTAGACGCCCAAAAGCTGGCGCAGTTAAAAAGCAGCCACCTGCCCGATACCATGCTTGATTTTATAGACATGGGTACTGAGGGCCTTGACCATGCGGCGCAGCTGCTTGACAAAGTAACCGAAATGGAGTTGCAGCAATGTGCTGTAGCCCTGGCTAACGTAACCCTCCTGGCTCCTATACCCAGGCCGAGGAAAAATATATTTGGCATCGGCCTAAATTATACTGAGCATGTGGCAGAATCGGCACGAACGCTCGATACATCAAAAGATTTGCCGCAGCAGCCGGTTATTTTTTCTAAGCCGCCCACAGCGGTTACAGGAACCGGAACAAACATTATACATAACCAGAAGATAACGCAACAGCTGGACTATGAGGTAGAACTTGCGGTAATAATAAACAGACACGGTAAGTACATACCTAAAGATCAGGCCATGGATTATGTATATGGCTACACGGTTATTAATGATATAAGCGCGCGCGACTGCCGCCGTTCCGGCCAATGGATTGTATCTAAAGGGCAGGATACCTTTGCCCCCATGGGCCCCGTGCTGGTTACCCGTGATGAGATGCCTGACCCGCATAACCTTAACCTGCGCCTAACGGTAAATGGTGTGGAAAAACAAAATTCTAACACTAAGTTCATGCTCTTTAACATCAGCGACCTGATACACGACCTGAGTACGGTATTTACACTTGACGCCGGCGATATCATTGCTACAGGAACTCCCGCGGGCGTGGGCGCCGGAAGAAACCCGCAGGAATGGATGTGGCCCGGAGATGTGGTGGAGGCCACCGTGGAAGGCATAGGTACAATAAGGAATACTATTGTAGATAGCGAAGAAATAAACAAATAACAAATTATAGATACCAGGCGCCAAATTATAAACAGAAAATGGATGCTACCGTTTGTTATTTGTGATTTGGAACCTGGATTTTTAAAGGATTATGAAAAAGACTTATCGTATTGGCCAGATTGTGCCCAGCTCTAATATAACCATGGAGACCGAAATACCTGCCTTGCTGCGCGCACGTGAGACGATTGCACCGGAGCGGTTTACATTTCACTCCAGCCGTATGCGCATGAAGAAAGTGACTAAGGAAGAACTGGAAGCCATGGATGCCCAAAGCCTTAAATGTGCCCAGGAGCTAAGCGATGCCCGCGTAGATGTTATGGGCTATGCCTGCCTTGTGGCCATTATGAGCATGGGCCGCGGCTATCATTGCGTTTCTGAAACCAACCTGCACGAAGAAACAGTTAAAAACGATGCCCCTACCCCTATTGTAACCAGCGCCGGCGCATTGATAAACGGCCTTAACGTTTTAGGGGCCAAAAAAGTAGCGGTTATTACCCCCTATATGAAACCCCTTACACAGCTGGTGGTAGATTATATTGAGCACCAGGGTTTTGAGGTGGTAGATTTTATTGCGCTCGAAATTGCCGATAACCTTGAAGTAGCTGCGCAGGACCCTATGAATCTTTTAGACATATACAAACGCCTTAACCTTGAGGGCGCAGATGTGCTTGTGGTATCGGCCTGTGTACAGATGCCGTCATTAGAAGCCATTGATGCCATTGAAAAAGAAATTGGCATACCGGTAACATCAGCGGCGGTTTGCACCACATATGAAATGCTTAAAAAACTGGGGCTTTCTACTAAAGTGCCTATGGGCGGCGCCCTTTTAAGCGGAAAATATTAAATAACGGCCATCTTTAGCATTGCTTATGCAACGCTAAACATCCGGAAACTATCTATTAAAGCCTGCAAATTGAATTGCAGGCTTTTTTATTATAGTAAATATTTTAATCCCACCATAATGTAATACAAAACCTACATAGCTAATAACAAGTGCATTAGAGCGACAGCTTAGCTACTAATTTAGCTTGATTTTAGGAAAAATCATTTTGGCAGTGCCTAACTTAGTAATACGTTATTTAATAAAAATGATGATTTTAAAAATGGTATAAACATCACTCATAAATATTAGTGTATGAAAAAGTACAAGATAGGGATAATTGGATATGGAGGGTTTGGCAAATTCCTTCATTACTGGTGGAATAAGCTGGAAAACGTAGAAGTTGTTGCTATTGCCGATTCCGGTAATCATTTTAAGGAGGTTGAAAATTGCATAACCTACCACAACTGGAAAGAGCTGCTTGATGATGACCAGATTGATATTGTTAGCATTGTAACCCCACCGGGGCTGCATGCGGAAATGGCATGCGCCGCCATGAAGGCCGGCAAGCATGTGTTGCTTGAAAAGCCGGTTGCCATTAGCGAAGAAGGTGCGCAACAAATTTTAGATACACAAAAAGAAACCGGAAGGGTTATTACCGTTGACCACATGATTAGGTATAACCCTATTATACAAAGCTTTATGCAATTTGGCAAAAGCGGCGCACTGGGAAAACTAAGGCATGTTGTGGTAAACAATTATGCCCAGGATGCCGCTTTGCCACCTGAGCACTGGTTTTGGAACGAAGAACTGTCAGGTGGTATTTTTGTAGAGCACGGCGTGCATTTTTTTGATATTGTTAATGCGCTGGGCGGCCAGCAATACAGTGAGGTATATGGCTGTTCTGATAAAAGGAACGCATTGCAACGTGACCGCGTTGCCGCAACGGTATTGTATAACCAGGGTTTAATAGCCAGTTACTATCATGCCTTTTCGGGTCCGGGTTTTTTTGAGCAAACCACGATACACCTGGCGTATGACCTTGCCCGGGTAGAAATAGAAGGCTGGATGCCAATGAAGGGCACGGTAAAGGCGCTTGTAAACCAGCAAAGCAGGGAGCAGCTAAACAATGTTCCGGGATGGGTTGTAACAGAGGCCGGATCGCTTGACGCGCTCAGGGATGTGTCGCGCCCTGAAGGCTGGGGAGGCGCTGACGCTTCTGCCTCAAATGAAAAAGAACTTACGTACTGCGGCGGGATAGGCTATGACGTGGATGAAATGATATCGGGCACTTTTGAAATGCATCAAACCAAAGGCGAGGTGTATGGCAAATGCGTACAAATGATATTATCTGACCTGATACAAAAGGTAGAAAATAAAGACCACAAGCTAACCGTAACTATTGAGGATGCTTTTGAAGGATTAAAAATCGCGCTTCTCGCCTCAAAATAATAATCATCCGGCGCGGGCAAGCGGTTGCTATAAGCCCGTTGCACGCGCCGGTTTACTATGTTACTGTACTGTTTTGCTGCTCAATGACAACCGGGCGCAATCAGCAACCATTAGGCTATCCCATTGCCGCTTTATTGTACCTGCCACGGTATTCCAGCGGAGACATGCCGGTAATTTTCCTGAACACTTCCCTAAAGGCCTTTACATCGGCATAGCCTACTTCATACATTACCTCATTAATGGTTTTGCGGCTGGTTTCAAATGCACGTTTTGCAAATTCCATTTTTACGCGCTGCAGGTATTCGAGCGGGGTATTTCCGGTAGCCTTTATAAACCTGCGGTCAAAATTGCGGCGCCCTATGGCAAACCGGGCCGAAAGCTGCTCTACCGAAATTTTTTCATTCAGGTTGCTTTCAAGATAACGTTGCGCCTCCTGCACCATGACGTCTTCGTGCTGTTTCTGTCCACTAAAAATTATAAACTCTGACTGGCTGTTGCGGTCCATATCAATCTGGAACACTTTTGCGCAATAAATAGCCGTTTGCCGGTCAAAATACTTCTCCACCAGATATACCAACAGGTTAAGAAAAGAATATGCCCCGCCATTGGTATAAATACCATTCTCATCTGTAATAAGCTTATCGGGCGCGACCTGCACCTGCGGAAACATAGCCCTGAAATTATCGGCGGCTGCCCAGTGTGTGGAGCAGCTTTTACCATTTAGCACCCCTGCCGCCGCCAGCAGGTAAGCCCCGGTGCATACGCTGGCTATGGCCGAGCCCTTTTTATACTGCGTGGCAATCCAGCCGATAAGCGGGCTATTTAGTTTAAGAGCCTCTGCATAATTATGGTTTAGTGACGGAATGATAACCAGATCAGTTTGTGTAACAGCCAATATGTTGCGGTGCGGAGTAACGCTAAACAGGCCGTTGTAAAACGCCACCTCTTTACTAAGCCCCGCCAGCTCTATCTTAAAAAGCTGCCTGCCGTTATTTTCGTTATAATATTGGTTAGCCCTTGATAGTATTTTATAAGCGCCCACAATGCTGCTCAGGTTGTTTTGGCCTTCGGGCACTACAATGGTTATATGTTTCATGGCTGTTGATTTTAGCAAAGGTAGGCACACATCCTGTCTAAATCAACCCGTTATAATGTCTATTTTGCACCGGTATAAAACATTTTTAAGACAATACCTTTGCATAATAACAGTCTTAAATGCTTAACCATGTTATTAAAAACAGCTTTATACCTATTAACGGTTGCCGCTTTACCAGGCGGTGGCCACCATCAAAAACAAATAAAAATGAATACAGATTTTACGCTTACACTGGTTACAGACAAAACCCCACAGGAAGCCTTTACCGCCATTAATAACGTGCGTGCCTGGTGGTCTGAAGATTTTACCGGCGCCTCTGGGCAGCTTAACGATGAATTTGATGTGCGTTTTGGCGATGTACACTATTCAAAACAGCGGCTCACTGAGGTGATACCCAATAAAAAAGTAGTATGGCTGGTTACTACAAGCCGCCTGAGCTTTTTAAAGAACCATGGCGAATGGACAGGCACCACCATTAGCTTTGAAATTACCCAAAAAAACGGTAAGACCGTAATAGATTTTACACACCACGGCCTTACACCTCAGATTGAATGTTACAAAGATTGCAAAAACGGGTGGACACAGTATTTAGAGCACAGCCTGATAGACTATATAAACACCGGCAAGGGTAACCCTAATGTGCTGAATGAAGCGGTAGCGCAAAAATTTGCCGAGAGCCAAGAGGATTATACTACATCTTTTGAAGTAAGCCAAAGTCCGCAGCAGGTTTTTGAAGCCATTACAAACGTAAAGGGCTGGTGGAGCGAAGAAGTTACCGGTGGCACTGCTAAGCTTAATGATGAATTTGACTACCACTATAAAGACATACACCGCTGCAAGATGAAGCTGGTAGAGGTAGTGCCCAATAAAAGGGTGGTATGGCAGGTACTGGAAAACTATTTTAACTTTACCCAGGATAAAAACGAGTGGATAGGCAACCGGATAATTTTTAACATTACGCAAAAAGATGGCAAAACCCAGTTGCAGTTTACACAACAGGGACTTGTGCCTGCCTATGAATGCTACACTATTTGCAATGATGCCTGGACGGGCTATATAAACGGCAGCCTTAAAAGCCTTATAGCAACCGGTACGGGTAAGCCTAACGCAAAAGAGTAATTATTGAAGTAAAATACAGTTTGTAAGCCTGCCATGTGCGGGCTTTATGCATTGATACCGATAGTTTTGCATCTCTGCACACGGCCAGGAGCACTTTGTTGTTAGCAAAGAGGTGCGGTAAATTTTATATCCCTCTGGTACCCGATGCGTTATTTTAAGGGGTGCTTTTAACTTAAATGATAATTTTTTTTAGGCAAAGTGCCCACTACTGTTTATTAAGGTCTTCAAAAATAACAATTGCTATAAATTAGCTATAACTTGAAAAATTGTACCATAGGGTTGTATAAATGTATTTGGTCTGATTTTTAATCGGTTAAACGAAAAATCCACAAGATAATATATTAATTGAGTTAAATGCTTTAATTTCAGGTCACAACCATTAAAAATTTACAATTATGAAAATCTTTACGATGTTGATGCTATTTTTAGCATCAGGGGCAAATCTAATTAAGCCTGAAGCCGAAACCATTAAAGTTTTAAAAGCACAAACCATTGACCAGGGTGCAGTTACATTTAACAGCTGTGGCTCTTCAAAAAGTACAACTTTTACGGTAAAAGTATCTCATGTTGCCGGTACAGCACCCTCTACTTTGTACCGTTTTGAAGATGGGGTATTAAAAGGATCACTGCCATATAATCCATCCGGTACAATATTCCCGGTTACCAAACCCAGCCCTTTTGGCGTCCCTTCAAATGTAACTTTCGGTTTTTACTCAGGAGGATTCTATTATTTATATGCCGGCGCGAATATTCAACCTATGTATGGCTCAAATTGTCCATAATATAATATTTTGTTACTGAAAGCCCCATATTGTGGGGCTTTTGCTTTGTAAATTAGGCTCACATTTATCTTTTACAGGAGGTGTGAAGTTTTATGGTAGAATATAAAAAGATTTACAAAAGGGTATTTGAGTTGAAATTCAACTTTGCAAAGTTACGAAAATTTTCTAATTAAAAGTAAATTAATTTCTACTATTTTTTAGTACTCGAGAACCTAAGTTTATAAAGCAGTAGTAACCGTAAATAATCGTCACAGAAAAAAAGGCAAAGAAAAGCATCAATTTCAAACTCCAATTGTGAAATATTAGCACTATTGACGTAATAAAAAACTTACTTTAAATTTTAAACCAACAGCATGAAAACGGTGTTCAAATTGTGAAATATTACCACCTTTAGCGTAATAAAAAACTTACTTTTTAATCTTGTTTTTTAAGGTGCGTGCTGCCTGGGTATATCCCCCTTCCGATCCATCCACAAAATGAATGTGGCCATCCCTGAGGTCGCGCACATAGCAGGACATAATGGACGCACCACTAACGTGCAGGCCATAAAAGATTTCACCACTGGCTTCCATGGTATCTAATAAGCGCTGTAAATCAGCCCGTTGCCGTGCGTTACCGGTAATAACAGTGTTAATGCGTCCATCAATAACAAGCGTATCACTCATTTCTACCAGGCTCTTTAAATAGTCCTGCCCATTTTTTGTAGTGAAGTAAATCTTAGCATAAAACATTGTAAACCAAGACTTAATAAACTCAAACCACTTAATTTTACCCAGCCTGGCACGCATTTCGGTACCCAGGCGGCTAAAGGTAGTCTTAAGCTTAAGCATATCTACAGATATGGGCTGGCGTTTTTCGGGAGACCCGTATAACTGGTCCATCTTAGATAGTATCTTACTGAAAACCAGCGATTGCTGTGCAACATTGCGGGCTACAATAAGTAGTGTAACAACCTCTTCCTTATCTTTAGGCGGTGCAATTGTATCCCACCGGCACTGCATGCCGCTTGTATCAGGCTGCTGATTATCAGACACATGATTAGCTAACAGGTAGTCTTTACCTTTAATGATACGCTCGGCATAGTCAAGCCCGCTGCCCAGCACTATAGGAATAGAAAAGGTAGCCGACCGATTGTATTTTGCTATGCTAATGCGGTGGCCCTGCGCATATACCTCATTTACAGGGAGTATGCCAGTGCGTAGTTCTAACCCAAAGTTATCGAGGATGCTTTGGCTATAGGCCACAAGCGCCGGCATAGCCTTATCTATCAATATATTAGGCACTATAAAGGTGGCACCGTCTCCCCCGAAGAAAAAAGGCACAGTGATGTTCATGCCGAAGGCGATGTTGAGTACAGTAACGATGCTGCCGGTTGCAATAAGGTTAACATCCTGATGGCGGCCTCCCAGCACGCTTTGGGTAGAACCTACAATATCTGTAATTATAACATGCCAGCTATCAGGCACTTGTGTAAATATTTCCGGCTGCCCTAACAGTTGTGGCAGCGGCGTAGTTTGCAAGGGTAACTCTGAATAAAAATGGGCATCAAATTCTATATCAGGCATTTATGGTTTGTTTAAAGCACTACTCTAAAATACCTTAAATTAATCTTAGTTGCATAATGCAGTGCTTTAATTAACAATACATTAAGCAGCAACGTTATAACCGGGCATTAGTGCGTTTTATTGATACCTCATCTTTGTAATCCAGCCACGCCTGCCCTTTTCGCTTGCGCATCCAGTTGTCATACAGGCGGTTAAATGTAACATTAGCCAGGCCATTGAAGAGGTTACGGGGCCTACCGGCGAGAGAGCGAAGGCTGAGCGAGAACCCGGGCGTAAGGTATTTCATGTAATGCCACCAGCCTTCGGGCATGTACAGCATTTCGCCATGCTGCAGGTTAGTAATGTAAGGCGTTACCTTTTTAAGTGCCGGAAACTTCTCAAAATCAGGGTTATCAAAGTCGATATCCTCATGGCAAATCCAGGAATAAGGCAGGCGGTACATATATTTTGTATCTTTAGGGTCTACCAGCACACACTGTTTTTTGCCTGAAAAATGAAAATGAAAAATATTAGGAAAGTCTATATCATAGTGCATGAACACTTTAGCTCCTTCACCTCCAAAAAAGACCAATGGCAGGCTTTTTAATAACCTGATACCCAAGTCGGGCCATTTCATATCCTTCTTCATCTGGGGTACATCTTTAAGCAGGTTGTATAAAAATATACGCAGGTGCGTGGGGCCTTTTTCCAGTATATCAATGTATTGCGACATGGTCATGGTAAAATCGGGCTCATTTACTTTTTTGGTATAATCTGTTTTGCGGTTATCATATAACGGCACGGTTTTATCACCGGCAACCTCACGCAAAAAATCAAAGTCCCACTTGGTAAATGCCGGCCAGTCATCAATCTGGTTTGTAATAACCACGGGCTTTTGCGGCTTGTAATAGTTTTCTATAAACTCTTTTTTAGTGAGTTTTTCAACACGTTCTATCTCTTTGTATGTAAATCCCATGAAGCTTATTGTTTAAGAGGCCGGGCACTTTGCTACGCCCCGACAAATCTCGGAAAAAAATTTACACAGACTTAACATTGGCTGTTAATTCTCTATATCAAACAGTATAGCTGCAAAATATTTATAAACTGCTGTATTACAAATACCTATTTAATTTATAACCGCGTTTATCTTCTCCCACAAATCATTATCAAAGCCTGATAGCGCCCAGTTTGCTTCGTCGGCGGCATCGCCCATGCGTATAATCACCATATTTTTTGAAGGCACCACATAAATTTTCTGATCGTTTTTGCCCAGCGCCATAAACATATCTGCCGGGGCAGAGGGTATTAAACTGCCGGGAAACTGTATTTGCGTCTGCGGCATGTGGTAGCTGTCCTGTCCGTTAAGCCACCACAGGTAACCGTATGATTTGTTGATGCTTTGCGATGTTGAAGTCATATCGTTAAAATATGCTTCACTTACTATTTGCTGGCCATTCCATCTGCCTTTGTTGAGTATCATGAGCCCAAAACGCGCCATAGAGCGGGCGGTGCTCCAGTATACGCTAAGATCGTCTCCCTCGCCAGATTCCAGCCATGTTCCTGTCATCCCTATTTTGCTTTTGAGTGCCGTATTAAAGTAACTGGGCCAGGTTTGCCCTGTTGCCTGGGCCACCACATCCTGAAGCTTAACATATACATTATGATAGGCCCAACGTGTGCCGGCATCGGCCACATATTGCAGGTTTGCAGCGCTTACATCATCGCCCAGGGCATCGTTAAGGCCGCTGGTCATGGTAAGCAAATGGCGCAGTTTTATAAGGTTTTCTTTGGCCTGGGGCGCACTTGTCCAGCCAGCACCCAAATAGTTTGATACATTATCATTAATATTTAAAAAACCCTCCTGCTGTGCAATTCCGGTAACAGCAGCCGTAAGTGTTTTACCCGCGCTGGCCCAGTACCACGGTGTTGTGGCATTGTGCCCGTTAAAGTATTCCTCCATTACTATACGGCCATTGACCAGTATAATAAAGGAGCGACTGTGCTTTTCTTCAAGGTAATTTAATAGTGGCTGCACCTGAGTTTCATCCCACCCAAGGGAAGCTGGCATTTTTGTATCCCAAAGATCGGAACCATTAGCCGGAAAATACATATCATCGGCGGGTTCTATGGGGGTTTGGCTGTCAGACGAGCTGCAGCTTACAAATAATACAACTGATAGCAGCGAGAGCCAGAAGCTTTTCATAATTAAATTTTACAATCTAAAGGTAATAAAATCTTATACAGGTGGTTTACTTTAACAGCTTTTAATGCCTAAATTTGCCACACAATACCTGAAAATGAAAAAAATTGCCCTTTTACTTTTTACATTTACCCTGTTGTCCTGCAGCAAAGAAACATCTGAAGCGCTAAACGGCTACTGGGAAATTGAGTCGGTTGTTTTTCCTGATGGAAAAGAGAAAGACTATAAAACCAGCGCCACGGTTGACTATTTTGAAATAAAGAATGGCAAAGGCTTCCGCAAAAAGGTAATGCCACAGGTAGACGGCACCTACATGGCAAGCGATTCATCTGAAGATTTAAGCCTGACTGAAAAAGACAGCAAAACCTACCTTAATTACACCACGCAGTTTGCCAAATGGCAGGAAGAGCTGGTATCTGTAAGCAATAGTGCACTGGTGGTTAAAAACGCGCACGGCATTGAATATCATTACAAAAAACCTGAAAATTTTACCCTTAAGAATGGCAAAGAGGCTAAATAGTGACAGCCCCATAGGCGATGTTATAAAGCAATTTATAGCATCTAATAACCTACAAAAAGGCATGGACAGCATTAATGTGCGCGATGCCTGGGCCAGCCTTATGGGTAATGGCGTAAACAATTATACACGGGAGGTTATGCTTAAAAACGGTACGCTCTATGTAGAGCTTACCAGTGCAGTATTAAGGGAAGAGCTGAGTTACGGCAAAGAGAAGATAATTAAAATGATTAATGAGCACCTTGGCCGCGATGTGGTTACCAATCTGGTGCTTAGGTAAGCGAATTAGGAGCTCAATAGCTCATCGTTATATTAAAAAAGGTGTATTCATAAAGAATACACCTTTTTTTATTTTTTGCTCAGAAGCTTAATAGTTAAGAACTTTAGCAACAGAGATTAAAACTGCTCTCTGCCAGAAAAATGGAAAGCGCTTTCTATAGCTGCATTCTCATCGCTGTCTGAACCGTGAACAGCGTTTTCGCCTACAGATGTAGCATATTTTTTACGGATGGTACCTTCGGCAGCATCAGCAGGATTTGTAGCGCCTATAAGTGTCCTGAAATCGGCTACTGCATTCTCTTTTTCAAGGATGGCAGCCACAATTGGGCCACGAGACATAAAGCTTACAAGCTCGCCATAAAAAGGCCTTTCGGCATGTACTGCATAAAATGCCTGGGCATCAGCTACAGTAAGTTGCGTTAATTTTAAAGATACGATTTTGTAACCCGCATCGCTTATCATTGCTAAAATGCCGCCAATGTGACCGTTGTCAACAGCATCCGGCTTAATCATGGTAAATGTCCTGTTTGTTGCCATAGTGATTTTAAATTTTGCGCAAAAATAGTGGTTTCCCTTTATTATTCCTGAAAATTTCTCTGCAAATTAATACAAATTACAGCACAACTACATTAAATTCCTGCTTAAGGGGCTGAAGCTGAGTAAACAAAGCCTCTATGAGACGTCCATCATATTCCAGATAAAATTCAGCAAAGTTTGCACGGCGTTCCTGCAGGCTACGGTTTGGAAACAGTTCATTTTGCAGGGTGGCAATGCGAGCCAAAGCTTCAGAATGGTGCCGCTTTTCAGCCTTTAGCAAGCGTTTTTCAAGATTTTCAAGCCCTTTTAACTGTTTTAGCTCCTGAGCCTTTACAGCTCCTGAAAACGAGGCGTCAGTCCTGGCTGCCACTTCTGCCAGCTTGCGAAACTGATCGCTTAAAAAAGCCTTCTGCTCGGTAAAATCAAGGCTGTGTTCAGAATAATCCTGTACCTTTTTGTTGAGCAAGTCCTGCTGCTTTAAGAACACATCGACCCAGGTGAGCCCCAGTTTATCAAGTTTTTCCGTCTGCTTTTGTGTAGCTAATAGTACCGAATTACGCAGCAGGAGTATAGGGAAGGTAACGCCGGTATAGGCAAAAAATGCCTTGAGCTCTAGCCAGTAGGCCAGCTCACCCCCACCCCCTATGTAACACAGATTGGGCAAAATTACCTCCTGGTACAGCGGGCGCATAATTACATTAGGGCTGAATTTTTCAGGATGCGCTCCTGTCTCAGCAATAATCTGTTCTTTACTAAACTGAATATCAGTGTTATTAACCTTAAAAACGCCGTCTTCAAACACAATACGTTCGCGAAGGGCATCTTCAATATAAAACAGGTTTATGTCGCGCGGGTTTACCTGTATGTTGTAGTCTTTTAAAAGGGTGGCCGTTTGCGCTACTTTCTGGTGGCTGCTCTGGCTAAGCAGCTCCTCCTGCACATAAGGGGCAAACAGCTTTTTAAGCGATGCATCATCGCCATCTATAATAACCAGACCCTGCTTGCCAAAAAGCTTGTTAGCCAGGTAACGGGTGGCATCGGCCAGGTTGTTGTGTTTCAGGTAAGCGGTTTCAAACAGTTCCGAAAGCCATTTGGCGTTAGTGCCCGGCCCAAGCGCAGCTGCAAAGGCTTTAAGCACAGCATCGATCCCTTCATTGCTTAGCCTTCCTACCGGGCCTGTGCTTTCGCGGGGCCATTTTATTTTTTTATCGCGAAAGTTAAAATAGTTTATCTCTTCAAAATCATGGTCTTCGGTAGCCATCCAGTAAATGGGCACAAAGTTGTACTCCGGGTAAGCCGCCTTCAGCTCTTTAGCCAGGTTGATTGTGGATACTATTTTATATAAGAAATACAGCGGGCCTGTAAACAGGTTAAGCTGGTGGCCGGTAGTTACGGTAAAAGTGCTTTCCTGCCTTAGAAGCTCGATATTTTGTTTGGTGATGATGTAAGGCTCCAGGCTGTTGTACTGCCCTGTGAGCGCGTCAGTCAGCGTATTACGGAACTGCGGCGGGTAGTTTTGCTGCTTTTCTTCTGCCTGCAGCTTAAAGTTTTCAAGCGTGGGAAAACGGTGGTACAGCGCCTTCAGGGTATCTTTTTGATTGAGGTAATCAACAACTAACGGGCTAAAATATCCTGAGTCCTGGTAACTGATACAGTCTGACGGCATTGTGCTTTATTTTGCGGTAAAGGTAAGCAAAATTAAAATATTGGTGGTTTTAGGTTAATCAGGTTTAGTAGTAATGAGTATTACGCCATATTCGCCTCTGTTACCATATACCGATGTGACCTCAGCAAGTAATTTTATTGAGGCTATATTAGCTTTACGAATGCTATCAAGAAGCCTCTGCATGCTTTTTTGGTCTTGTGCTCCATAAGGCTTCATATCAATTAAATATACTAATCCTGAAAAGTTTATTTTATTATGCTCTTTAAAATCTTTTATCGCTAGCTGGCGGCTCTCTATCCGTTGCAGAGGGACATTAGCTGTATTGCTTTTAAACGCAGGGTCTACAAATGAAAGGCATATGTCGCTTACCGGCCGGCCGTTTACTTCATCATATTGCCAGTCGGCTAATATTCTCCTTGAAAGCAATTTCTTTTTATCCTCATTACTTATGCTGTCGTTGATTAACAGACTCATAAACTCTATTTCATAGCCCATTTCATACAATTTACTCTTGCCGTTAAACTTTGCTTTTATTGCCTGCTGCACTATGTTACTGTTATATGCGGCTTTGTATATGGAGTCTTTATCGGACGGGGTAAGTTTGTAGGTGTTGTAATGAGTGTCAACGCCCATCCGGGCATAGGAGTTTAGTTGCTCATTAATGGTTTTGGGCAGTTCAGAATAACCTGGTGATGCAATTATTGCCGCATTAGGCATTCTGCCTTGTAGCTTTTGCGTTGTGACCATTACGGGATTATTTATAAGTGAATCACGAAGAGCATCTTCCTGCGCAAAAGTAATGCCCGAAATTAATAACACGATGTAAATGAGGTACTTCATAACTAAAGATAACAAAACAGGGCAAAGGTTGGGATGGGCTATTTTATTTTCTCAAAATAAGTGCCGTTAAAGGCATAACGGTCAAACCGGTTGAGCACATTTTGTTGATCATCGGTTTTTACAAAACTAAATCGCTGCTTTTTAGCATCATAGGTAATCACTTTGCCCGGATTATTATCTTTATCCCAAAAGGCTATATACTCAAGACCATGCTCATCAAGCAGGCCATCTTCTGTTTTTATCAGGGCAACGGAATTTAGCGCGTTACCCTCAATTTTTAAAAACTTAACAGTTTCCAGGTAATATTTGCTTGATTCCGGCATAAACGTGTGGGGCATATATACCATACCGTTATTTGTTTCGAGTGAGAATATCTCGAGGCAGTGCAGTAGTTCAGGCTCCTCATCGCCACCGTTTTCGGTATAGGTAAAAATTTTTGTTGCCGCGCCCTCCGTGGTTTTGTACTGAAAAACCGTGCGCAGGTCTCTCATGGTACCGCCCATGTAGGTATCCCACGAAAATGCCCGCAGCTTTTTATCGGCCGATGCAGTAATGGTTATTTTATCGTCTAAAAGCTTAAAAGTATAATCGATAGCGCCATGCTGGTTCAGCACCTGCTGTAAATGGTTTAAAAACACCTCATTTGCAGCTTCAAAATGGTTATAAGCCACAGTATCCAGGTCATCATTAACATAACGCCGGTCATACCAGTAATGTATGGAATCAAATTCGGCTGTGAGCTTGTTGTCTAAAGCAGCAAAATCTGGCAAGGCTGAAGAGGGCTGGCTTTGGCCGAAGGATATGGATGAGAATAAAAACAGAACAATACATACAAGCTTATGTAGCATAATTGAGGACTTTACCGTTAAAGCATGAAATTTACAAAATTTATCTGCTACTTTTGCACTCTCTAAAAATCTGTAGTTTTGAGTACCAAAGCCCTTTTAATAACACCGCCTTTTACACAGCTCAACACGCCCTACCCGGCCACGGCTTATATAAAAGGTTTCCTTAATACCAAAGGTATTGCCGCTGTGCAGGCCGACATGGGTATTGAGGTGATATTGAAGCTGTTCTCAAAACAAGGGCTCACCAATATATTCCGCAAAAGTGAAGCGCTCTCCCCTACTTATTTGAATGAGGCGGGAGGTGAGGCACTCCTGTCTCCTAACGCTAAACGGATAATTGCCCTTAAAAACGAGTACCTTAAGACTATAGATGCCGTTATACTCTTCCTTCAGGGCAAAAATCCTACCCTGGCGCACCTTATTTGCAGCGAAGACTTTTTGCCGGAAGCATCACGCTTTGCACAACTTGAGGAGCTGGACTGGGCTTTTGGCACCATGGGCGTGCAGGACAGGGCCAAGCACCTGGCTACACTATATTTAGAGGATATATCTGACCTGATTGTGGAGTGCATTGACCCGCATTTTGGCTTTAGCCGCTATGCCGAAAGGCTGGGACGATCGGCCAACAGTTTTGATGAATTATATGCCGCGCTGCAGCAGCCTTACACCTACATAGATGAGCTGCTTGTTGATATTTTAAGCGATCGACTTTGGGAAGTAAACCCTGACCTGGTGTGCTTTTCGGTACCATTTCCGGGGAATTTATATGCCGCTTTCAGGAGCGCACAGTACATAAAACAACATTTCCCTAAAGCTAAGATAGCCATGGGCGGCGGCTTTCCTAATACTGAGCTGCGTTCCCTTACGGATGCGCGGGTTATGGAATTTTTTGACTTTATTACGCTGGATGATGGCGAGAGCCCCCTGGAATGCCTTATCGAACATATTGAAGGTAAGCGTGATATAAGCCAGCTTAAACGCACGTTTGCATTGGTGGGCGGCATTGTAAAATACATTGATAATTCCGCCTGCCGGGATTATAAGCAAAGCGATGTAGGCACGCCCGATTATTCTGATTTACTGTTAAACAATTACATATCTGTTATAGAAATTGTGAACCCCATGCACCGCATGTGGAGCGATGGCCGCTGGAACAAGCTTACCATGGCACACGGCTGCTACTGGGGCAAGTGCACGTTTTGCGATATTTCTTTAGATTATATAAAGGTCTACGAACCCGTGGCCGCAAAGCTGCTTGCAGACCGTATGGAGGCACTTATGGCGCAAACAGGCCAGAATGGCTTTCACTTTGTAGATGAAGCCGCACCGCCTGCCCTAATGCGCGAGCTGGCGCTGGAAATACTACGCCGCAACCTGGCCGTAACGTGGTGGACAAACATTAGGTTTGAAAAAAGCTTTAGCGCCGATTTGTGCCGTTTACTAAAGGCATCCGGATGTGTTGCGGTTTCGGGGGGGCTTGAGGTGGCCAGCGACCGCCTGTTAGACCTTATACAAAAAGGGGTTACAGTTGCACAGGTGGCACGTGTTACCCGCAACTTTACACAGGCCGGTATTATGGTACACGCCTACCTTATGTATGGTTTCCCCACGCAAACCGCGCAGGAAACAATAGATTCGCTCGAAATGGTGCGCCAGATGTTTGAGCAGGGTATATTGCAAAGCGGCTTTTGGCACCAGTTTGCCATGACGGCACACAGCCCTGTAGGTTTATACCCTGAAAAGTTTAATGTGGTTAAAGAAAGCGATATTGTGGGCAGTTTTGCCAATAATGATATTGTGCACATAGATGCCACAGGCACCAATCATGATATATATAGCTTTGGGTTAAAAAAGTCGCTGTTTAACTATATGCACGGCATTTGTTTTGACTATCCGTTACAGGACTGGTTTGAGTTTAAGGTGCCGCGCACAAAGGTACCTCAGGACTACATCTACAGCGTATTGCAGGAAGACGAAGGCTTTGGCGCAAAACCCACCGCTAAAATAGTCTGGATGGGCAGCAGGCCTGCAATTTCTTATTTTACCAAAAATAAAAAAGGCCGCACATGGCAAATGGCGGCGCTGGAATTTCATGATAAAAAGGAAAGCTTTGTGGTACAAACCGGTGCCGGTGAAGGCAACTGGCTGGCTGGCTTTTTACAAAGCGCCTCCGCGGAAAATAAGCCCGTAACGTTTGCCCAGGCAAAACAAAGCTATGAAGATGCCGGTCTGGAAGAGTTTGAGCCATTTTGGTATAGTAAGCCGGTTACTACCCTTAGAGAATACGGCCTGCTTTTACTCTGACCCTATTTCATCTTCCTCAATTTTTCTTATTTTTTTATATTTCGTGTTTTGCTCTGTGTTAAGCAAGGGAAGTATCTTGGCATCTATGCGGTCATAAATGGCTTTTGCCCTGTCTTTGCGCTCATTAAGGGTTGCATCGGTTTTTTGGTTCAGGGCTAAAAGGTTATCTTTTTCAGCCTCGATAATTTCTCTTACAGCCGCCGCCTGAAAATCATCCAGCTTAAGCTCTTTAGTATAGTAATCTACGGTTTGCTGTACAAAATCGGCAGGTTTTCCGGTGGCCTTGCCCCTTTTATACTGCCCCTGGCCTATGCTGCGGTCCATCTGTGCAAAAGTATGGGCTGACAGAAAAAGGCTTAATGATAAGAAAAGATATAAAACTTTACTATTCATAACATTATAATTTAATTATTCAAACTTAAATAAAAAAAGCTAAAGTTTTAAACCTTAGCTCTATAATATTAAATGAGTGGTATGCCCACCGGTATGCCATATAAATCAAACTCAGTAGCATCGGTTATTTTAATATCAATAAATTCGCCTGTTTTAAGATATGTGGTTGTTGCATCAATAAGTACTTCATTATCAACATCGGGACTATCAAATTCCGTACGGCCCACAAAGTGGCTGCCCTCTTTCCTGTCTATAATACAGCGAAATGTCTGGCCAATTTTTTCCTGGTTCAACTCCCACGAAATTTGCGATTGTATTTCCATAATCTGGTTGGCACGGTCCTGCTTAACGTCAGCAGGCACATCATCCTCAAGCAGGTAGGCGTGTGTATTTTCTTCATGGCTGTATGTAAAGCAGCCCAGGCGTTCAAAACGCATCTCTTCTACCCAGTTTTTAAGTATCTGGAAATCTTCTTCGGTCTCGCCCGGATAGCCTACAATAAGCGTGGTGCGAATGGCCATACCCGGCACTGCCGCACGAAAGTCTTTAAGCAGGCGGGTAGTTTTTTCCTGTGTGGTGCCACGGCGCATTGATTTAAGTACGCTGTCTGAAATGTGCTGTAGCGGAATATCAAGGTAATTACAAATTTTTGGCTCACGGTTCATCAGCTCCAGCACATCCATAGGGAAACCTGAGGGAAATGCATAATGCAGGCGAATCCATTCAATACCTTCAACCTTCACAAGATTTTCAAGCAATTCTGCAAGGTTGCGCTTTTTATACAGGTCAAGCCCGTAATACGTTAAATCCTGTGCAATGAGTATAAGCTCCTTAACGCCGTTTTTAGCAAGGCCTTCGGCTTCTTTAACCAGTTTTTCAATGGTCTGGCTTACGTGTTTGCCGCGCATAAGCGGTATGGCACAAAAACTGCACGGGCGGTCGCACCCTTCGGCTATTTTTAGGTAGGCATAATTTTTAGGTGTGGTGGTAAGGCGTTCGCCAAGAAGCTCATGCCTGTAGTCGGCACCCAGTGCTTTAAGCAGCAGCGGAAGCTCTGTAGTGCCAAAATAGCTGTCTACATTGGGAATCTCTTTTTGTAAATCCGGCTTGTAGCGTTCGCTTAGGCAACCGGTAACAAAAACCTTATCTACAAGGCCCTGTTCTTTTTTATCCACATAATTAAGTATCATGTTAACCGACTCTTCCTTTGCATTATCAATAAACCCGCAGGTGTTTATAACAATGATGTTTCCTTCTTCGTGTGCGGGCGCCTCATGGGTAACATCTTTACCACTGGCCTTTAACTGGCCCATAAGCACTTCGCTGTCGTACACGTTTTTAGAACATCCCAACGTGATTACATTAATCTTATTCTTCTTTATTGACTTGGTTCTCATGACATTAAAATTGGAGTGCAAAAGTACGTTTTTTATTGGTTTTCAAAGAGGTAAACCCGTTAAAATTATTTTTCAGGTTTTACAATCGGGTAGTTAGCATTGAATAAGTGAACCTGCTATTTATTTATAAAAAACCACCCATCCTAAATCTTTGTAGAAAAAGAAAAGCCACCCGGTACTACCGGACGGCTCTTCTACTAAATAGCAAGATGAAAACTATTATAAGTCTAACGTATAAGAAAGTACAATATTGTTGTTAGTGGTTTGCACACGCGCCGCATCAACCAGGCCGGGTGTAAGTAATGATACATTAGCATTACGCTGGTACCATGTATAAGCGAGGTCTACCCTTGCCCCGGCCAGCTTAAAGCCAAAACCGCCGCTATAGCCGGTAAGGTTACCTATAGTAGTGCCATTTTTATATGGGCTTTGCGCATAACGGTAGCCTGCGCGAAGGCTAAGGTTTTTAATGCGCCACTCTGTACCCACACGCAGCTCACCGGCCCTATCCATGGTTTGGGCAAGTTCTGCATTAATGGCGCTGTAACGTGCGCTGGTATATTTTGTATTACTGTAATCCTGCATAGAGTAATCTACGCTAATCAGTCCGCTTTTGCCAAAAACATAAGCCAGGCTTCCGGTCCACTTTCCAGGCGATTTTATGGTATAGTCATCAAGAACATACGTCATGCCCGGATTAACCACGTTTGTACCGGAGCTATTACCGGTACCACACTCAGGGCAATAAGAAGCAATGGACTGTGTAATCTCATCCTGCAATTTTAGCCATGTAGGCGATTTCCACGCAATGCCGGCACGCAGGGCCTCAGTAACTTTTACAATACCCCCCAGATCAAACGAGAAACCGCCACCGTAGGTATAGCGCTCATTATAAAAATCCACATACTGCAATCCGGTAGCGGGTGCGTTGTTTACATCTTCGCTAAAACTTGTATTATTTATATAATTAGTAAGATGTACATTTATGTTAGCACCCACATAAACACGCTTTTTTAGCTGGGCGGCAAAGTTTAGCGCTATTTTGCCGTTATAGCCCGTACTGTTTATGCGGCTTTGCTGGTAGTAGCTGCCGGTTTGTGGCACATTGCTTACATATAGCGTATTATCGGCATCGCTAACGGGGTTAAAAATGTAGGCATTATAGCCCAGGTATGCCTGCTGGTCTATAAAACTCATATTATCATAATTACCGTTATTAAGTGTATTTAACGGCACAGGGCCTTCTGCGCCCACGCCATTAGCATATCTTAAAAAGTAATTACCTATAGAGTTAGTACTATTACCACCCAGGTAATAGCTGTTTTCAAAGCTGTTTGTATTTTCATAATCAAAGCCCAGTGTAAACTTTTGCAAAAATCCATCAGGGTTTCCATTATTAAAAACAAACACTCCGCCTACCTGGTTCAGATCAAAAGAGTTATCATTAGCCTGTGTGCCAGTGCCATAATAATTAGCCTTATTGTTTACATTGTAGCTGCTTACGGTTGCGGTACCCTCATTATAATTAAAAATGGCCGCACCGGCAGGGTTTATTGTAATGGCTGACATGTCTCCGCCCACCGCGCCAAAGGCACCGCCCATAGCCCTGAAACGGGCCGTACCGGTAATATTATCCTGCGTGTAGCGCACTGCATCGGCCGCGGTATTTAAGTCCTGCTGCGCGCGCGCTGTAAGCGCAGCCAAAAATATAGCTCCGGAAAAAAAATATTTTTTCATGGTTGAATGCTTAATAGAGTAGTCTTATAAAAAAAGCCCCATGTACTTTTCTTTTTCATGAAAAATAACACAGGGCTGGTATTATTGTCTTATCCGCGTCGGCCGCCGCCTCCGCCGCCACCGCGTGAGCCTCCGCCCATGCTGCCTCCACCGCCTCTTGAGCCGCCCATGCTGCCACCGCTGCTGCGCGGTGTGCTAAAACTTGGGCTGCTGCTGCCTCTTGAAGGCGAACTGCTTGGTGTATAACTTCTTGAAGGTGTAACAGATGTATTGCGTGATGAGTTATTATAACCCCTTGAAGGCGTTGTAGTTGTACCCCTGCCGCCATTGTTAGCGTTAGATCTTACAGTAGTGGCACCCCTGCCGCCTGTTGCCGTGCCACGGTTAGTAAACCTGGTAGTGCTAACGGTAGACCTTCTGCCTGAGTTAAAGCTTGAAGCGGTGCGCCTGCCATTATTTGCATAGCGCCCATTGTTATAGTAAGCACCCCTGCCACCCTGATAGGCCGCTACACTCCTGCCGCCATAGCCGTGAGAGTGGCCATAGTGCGGGTAATAGCCGCCACCGTAGTAACCGCCCCAGCCGCCATAGCCATAGCCTAAGCCCCAGCCGCCATAGTAGCCACCCCAGCCATAGCCAAGGCCCCAGCCACCATAGCCGTAACCGCCCCAGCCGTAGCCTAAGCCCCAGCCACCATAATACGGATAACCAAAGCCGTAGCCGTAGTAAGGGTAACCCCAGCCGCCATAGCCGCCGTAACCATAACCACCATAAACATTAACAGTAACGTTATCAGATGTTTCTCCCCAGCCACCATATGATGTAGTGTATGCCTGGCCGGTGGTATTAGCCACAGCAACCGTATCATTATAAGAGCTATAGCCCTGAACATCCGTCATTACCGGATATTCATCCTGAAGTGATTGAAAATAAGCACTATAACCGTTTGTATTCTGGCCGGTAACGTCACCGTCTTTATACTGGGTTACATTACCGTCATTATATGTATATACCGGATTGCCACTTTCATCGCGTGGTACCGAGCTGTAAATACCATCTGTTTCATAGGAGGTATTTTGATAGGTACCGCAGGAAGTAGCGGCCATGCCGAGCAGTCCCAGTACAGAGTAAAGGGACAAGCGGCGCAAATTGATGTAATCAGTTTTCATAACTCTGCACTTTTTTTTATTGTTTGAACTTCCCCAAAAATAGGTTAGTTTTGCTAAATTAAATTGATATATAAAATTAAACAATATTTGTGCCAAAATAAATACAATGAGTAAGAATTTAACGAAACGGTCAGAAGATTATTCCAGGTGGTATAATGAGCTGGTTGAGAAGGCAGATCTTGCGCAAAATTCAGGCGTAAGGGGCTGTATGGTTATTAAGCCGTATGGTTATGCAATATGGGAAAAAATGCAGGCGGAACTGGACCGTATGTTTAAAGAAACAGGCCATCAAAATGCTTATTTTCCGCTGTTTATACCAAAATCTTACTTTAGCAAAGAGGCCAGCCACGTAGATGGCTTTGCAAAAGAATGTGCCGTTGTTACCCACTACAGGCTGCGCACCGCTGCCGATGGCAAAACCATAGAGGTTGACCCTGATGCCAAGCTGGAAGAAGAGCTTATTGTGCGTCCTACATCTGAAACGATTATATGGGATACCTACCGTGGCTGGATACAAAGTTACCGCGACCTGCCTATACTTGTTAACCAATGGGCCAATGTTGTGCGCTGGGAAATGAGGACAAGGCTTTTTCTTCGCACAGCAGAATTTCTATGGCAGGAAGGGCACACTGCCCATGCTACTCAGACTGAAGCGATTACAGAAGCAGAACAGATGATGAATGTATATGCCGAGTTTGCCGAGAATTTTATGGCTATACCGGTTATAAAAGGCGTTAAGACCGAAAACGAGCGTTTTGCCGGAGCGGTTGAAACCTATTGCATTGAAGCACTAATGCAGGATGGCAAGGCGCTGCAGGCAGGTACATCGCACTTTTTAGGTCAAAACTTTGCGAAGGCTTTTGATGTAAAGTTTGCTAACAAAGAAGGCAGGCAGGAGCACGTATGGGCTACCTCATGGGGGGTTTCTACCCGTCTTATGGGCGCGCTTGTGATGACACACAGTGATGATAATGGCCTGGTGCTGCCACCTAACCTGGCGCCTATACAAGTGGTTATTGTGCCAATATACAAAGGCGATGAGCAGCTTGCAGCTATTAGTGAGGAAGCAAAACAGCTTATGGCCCGCCTTAAAAAATTAGGCATATCTGTTAAATATGATGACCGCGACACCCATAAACCGGGTTGGAAATTTGCCGAATATGAGCTTAAAGGCGTGCCCGTGCGCGTAGCTATCGGGCCAAACGATCTGGCTAACGGAACTTTTGAAGTAGCAAGGCGCGACACCCTTACTAAAGAAACCGTTATTAGCATAGATATAATAAATTATATAAGCAACCTGCTGGAAGAAATGCAGGCCAACCTGTTTAATAAGGCGCTGGACTTTAGAAACAGCCATATAACCGAAGTAAACAGCTTTGATGAATTTAAAGATGTGCTGGAAAACAAGACCGGCTTTGTATCGGCCCACTGGGACGGCACTACAGCCACTGAAGAAAAAATTAAAGAGCTAACCAAGGCAACTATACGCTGCGTGCCGTTAGACCGCGCTGAAGAGGCAGGCACATGTGTTTTAACAGGGGCTCCAAGCACGGGGCGCGTGCTGTTTGCAAAGGCATATTAATTTTTTTTAGAAAATTTTTGTTCCCCTATTGCGCAAATAAAAAATAGTTGTATTTTTGCATCCGCATTAGAGAAACAAATACTGGCCCGTTCGTCTATCGGTTAGGACGCTAGATTTTCATTCTAGTAAGGGGGGTTCGATTCCCCCACGGGCTACAAATAAAAGACAGGGACTTCCGGTTACTGTTTAAAGAGCAATCGGTCCGTTCGTCTAGGGGTTAGGACGCTAGATTTTCATTCTAGTAACACGGGTTCGATTCCCGTACGGACTACAATTAAAATATTAAGATTTTTAAGACAAAAACAAAATGGCAAATCATAAGTCAGCTTTAAAGAGGATAAGGACTAACGAAAAGAAAAGGGTGTTGAACAGGTATCAGCACAAAACCACACGTAATGCAATTAAAGCTATACGTTTGGCAACTGTTAAATCTGAAGCTTCAGAAAAACTTGCAGGTGTTATCTCTATGATAGATAAACTTGCCAAGAAAAACATTATACACGCTAATAAAGCGTCTAACCTTAAGTCTAAGCTTACAAAGCACGTAGCTGCCCTTAACTAAGACCTAAGCAAACAAACAAACTAAAGCTCCCTATACGGGAGCTTTTTTTATGGAATAAATATAGCCGTATCACACCACGCAATTGTAAAGTAACATCTAAGGGCCGTATGACATATTGCGTTACTGACACGACCTACAAGCCGTTAAGAAGCTCTAATTCGGCATATACCAACATAGAGCAGCATTATACAAATCTTTATATAGCGGCTTAATCAAACAGACTTAAGGATTTCCGGTCTATACTAATAGTTAACAATCCTTAATTACAATAACAAAAAAACGGGACACTTATGATGTCCCGTTTTAACCTAGTTTAAGGCATATCTAAAATTAAGCCCTATCCTTGAATATTGTGTTTTACTCCCAATAGGAAAGCGATTAAGAATATCACGGTTAGAATTAATATTAAACTCTAAAATAATATTTTTATCAAAACAATATCCAATACCTCCATTGAGAGACCATGCAGTTCCTAATTTAAAGTCACTATGACCTGTATCTACCGTATTATCATAGTAAAAAATTTTATAATCAACATCCATTTTACCGTTAAGAACTGTAGTTACAGATGCCGCAGCACTAACATAAAGCCGGCTCTGGTCGTTAATTTTAAAATAATAACGTGGTCCAAAAAAAGCACTAACAACACCTGAATTTGTACTATATGTGTAAACAGGTAAATTACCTGCAGGATTGACAGGATTGGCAGCCGTTAGATTAACATTTAGTCTCTCGTATTCAAGCCTTAAAAATAAGCTTGTTTTTTTTGAAGGCATGAGCAGTTCCATTTCTCCCCCTATACCAAAGTTCACCCCTTTATCTGGCCCATCTGTAGGTGGCGTGCCATCTTTAATATTAAAAGAAGTAGCATACAATCCCGCATATACACTAAAAATGGTTTCTAACTTAGCACCCGCCTTGTTAGAATATACCTTACTAATACCGCCTTTACAGGTATTATAAGCCGCAACGAGATTTGTAAGGTCATATCTTTGGTAAGGCGTGCGGTACACCCTGGCAACTTCCATACCATTACAAACCAATGCCTTTGCCAGCTGTAGCTTATATTCATTATTTTCAGCGCTTTGTATGTCGCTTTTAGCATAAACACGGTACACAAGCTGCGTGGGTATTTCTTCCTGACTGGTACGGTAAAAATATTTGGTGTTCCTGCTATCAACATAAGAATATAACGTAACATCGCCCTCTGCAAGAACATTTAAAAAAATAGTACGCTTTTGATATGAAGGGTCTTTATTAGCACTTACCCTTCCACGGGCAGCATCGGTATAATCAATATCAATGGTGTATTTTATAACCTTAAAATTGTCAGACACACCGTACTCCTTTACATCGTTAGTATTAAGCCTTTGAAAATCGCCGGCACCTGTCCTAAATTGCAGTGTTTCCGCCGAAAGGTAGTCGCCGTAAGCAAATTCACCGGTAATTTTCTGGTTGTTACTATTAATATAATATCCTGCTACAGGATCTTGCGCAAATGTAATAGTGGTAAAGAATGCAAAAAGCAACAGTGTAATTCTCTTCATGTGTACGTTTTTGGTTTGTTATATTAGTTGCGCCGAAAATACAGTGAAAACCTATCAGCCACAAGTAAAAAACAAATTATAATGACTACACAGACCGTAAGTAAGACCAGAACTTGTAAAGGTTTAACGTAGTGTGCTGCAAATAATGTGAGCGGAGAAGAATATTATAAATTTAAGAACCAGCCTATTGAATACGGATAAGAAATCAAAGCCCCAACGAGTACTATCGCGCCAAAAACCGCGCTAACTGCTCGTCCCTTTTTTAAATACAGTGTTAACCACTGGAGTAGTATAATGAAGGAAAAAATCAGTGTAAAAAGTATTGCAGGTTTATAATATATATCTGAAATAGATTGTGGTATTAGCGGATTATACACAGCACTCTTTGCCTGCCAGTGCTGCAACCAGCAAAGCAGTATACCTAAAGCAGCAAGGCCAATTATACCATAATTTGCAACCTTGCTGTCTTTTACCTGCATATATTAGAAGATATCTATTTAAAAAAAGAATCTACAAATTCATATTTATTAAACACCTGGAGGTCTTCTATGCCCTCGCCCACGCCTATGTATTTAACGGGAATCTGGAACTGGTCTGATATACCTATAACCACCCCGCCTTTAGCCGTACCATCAAGCTTTGTAACTGCCAGGCAACTTACCTCTGTGGCGGCAGTAAACTGTTTGGCCTGCTCAAAGGCGTTTTGCCCGGTAGAGCCATCAAGCACCAAAAGCACATCATGAGGCGCATCATCTATAACTTTCTGCATAACGCGCTTAACCTTGGTAAGCTCGTTCATAAGGTTTACTTTATTATGAAGGCGCCCCGCGGTATCAATTATCACAACGTCGGCATTTTGGCTCACGGCGCTTTGCAGTGTATCAAATGCTACGGATGCCGGGTCTGACCCCATTTGCTGGCGTACAATGGGCACACCCACCCTATCTGCCCAAACCTGCAGCTGGTCTATCGCAGCAGCCCTAAAGGTATCTGCAGCACCTAATACCACGGTGTGCCCGGCTTTTTTAAACTGATAGGCAAGCTTTCCTATAGTAGTGGTTTTACCCACACCATTTACCCCTACCACCATAAGCACGTAAGGCTTCTTATTTGCCGGCACTTCAAACTCACTGGCCTCACCCGAATGGGTCTCGCTAAGCAGGCCGGCTATTTCCTCGCGCAAAATAGCATTAAGCTCATCAGTACCCAGGTATTTATCGCGCGATACACGCTCTTCTATGCGCTCAATAATTTTGAGGGTGGTATTAACACCTACATCGCTTGCCACAAGTATCTCTTCAAGGTTATCTAAAACCTCATCATCTACCTTAGATTTACCGGCAACAGCTTTAGAAAGCTTTGAAAAAAATGATGTTTTAGTTTTTTCGAGGCCTTTATCAAGCGTTTGTTTAGCCTGTTCGCTGAAGCCCGAGTCTTTCTTTTCTGAAGAAAATATTTTTTTAAAGAAGTTCATGCTTTATTCAAGTCTTTGTTTTTCCTGAGGGTAAAGATAAAAAATAAAAAAGCTACTTTCTTTAACTGAAAGTAGCTTTTCTATATATTGGTAAGGATATTATTTCTTTTTAAGAAATCCATCCACTTCTTCAGGAGTCATAACGCTTTCTACAAATGTATAAGCACCTGATTTAGGAGACTTAACCATTTTGATAGCTTTTGTTAACCTTTTTGAAGCTGTTTGTAACGATGCTACGGTTTTCTTTGCCATGACTAATAATTATTTAATTTCTTTATGTACTGTTACTCTTTTAAGAACGGGATTGAATTTTTTGATTTCAAGCCTGTCAGGAGTATTTTTTTTATTTTTAGTAGTGATGTACCTTGAGGTACCCGGAACACCTGAGTTCTTATGCTCGGTGCACTCTAAAATTACCTGGATTCTGTTGCCTTTCTTTGCCATCGTGCTTATATATTTATTGAGGTGTAACCGGGATTATTTAATAAACCCGTTAGCTTTGGCCTCTTTTAAAACCGCGGCTATACCGTTTTTGTTAATAGTTTTGATAGTAGAAGCTGCTACCCTAAGAGTGATCCACCTGTCTTCTTCAGGAAGATAAAAACGCTTCTTTACTAAGTTTACACTAAACTTGCGCTTAGTTTTATTCATGGCATGGGAAACATTGTTTCCAACCATCGCTCTTTTACCTGTAAGGGCACAAACTCTAGACATTATTTCTCGCTTTTATATCGTTATTCAAAATCAGGGTGCAAAGAAACAAAAAATAAAAGTATTAAACAAACACAAATAGTTAGTTTTTTAAAATTTCCTGATAAATTAATTCGAGTGCCTTTTCGGCTGCCCTGTTTATTACTTTTTCACGCGGCTGGCCCAGCTCATATTTGTAACTATATACACCTGTGGGTGTTGCCACACCTATAAAAACAGTACCCACCTCGGCAGGTGAGTCTCCTTTTGCGGGACCGGCATTACCGGTTGTAGATACAGCATAATCTGCCCCAAAAAGTTTTTTTGCCTTTACCGCCATAGCCTCGGCCACCTTAGCGCTTACAACGCTGTATATATCAATAAGCTGCTGCTCAATTTTTAATATATCTATTTTTGCCCCTGTAGCATAGGTAACGGCGCTACCCATAAAATAGGCCGATGAACCCGGCACGCTGGTTACCATTTGGGCTACCCTGCCCCCGGTACAGCTTTCGGCGGTGGCCAGGGTTTTGCCTTTTTGCGTTAGCAGGCGTCCTACAACTACTTCAAGCGTTTCACCCTCATCATAACCTACAATAATGTCGCCTATAATGGTTTTAAGCTTCGCTACCTCACTTTCTATGGCATTTTGTAGCAAGGCCTCATCTACACCACGCGCGCTAAGCCTGAGCCTCACCTTGCCCGGGCTGGGGAGGTAGGCCAGCTTTATAAATGCGGGCAGGTTATTTTCCCAGTCTTCTATACGTTCGGCCACATGGCTTTCGCCCTGGCCATACGTCATTATGGTTTTATGGATAATATAAGGCCGCTCAAACTCGGCTACCAATTTAGGGATAACCTCATTATCCATAAGCCCTTTCATTTCATAAGGCACGCCGGGTAAGGATATGTATACCGTATCGGCCCGCTTCATCCACATGCCGGGCGCTGTGCCATAAGCATTGTGCAGCACAGTACACTTGCTGGGTACCAGCGCCTGGTCTTTGTTTACCTGGCTGGCAGGGCGTTTCATGGCTTTTTCTATAATCGCTATAACATGCGCTTCTACCGCCTCATTGCGCACCAGGTGGTCATCAAAATATTCGCAGAGTGTTGTTTTTGTAATATCGTCTTTTGTGGGGCCCAGGCCACCTGTAATGATAACCACATCTACCCTGTTTTGCAAAAAAGCCAGTGTATTGATTATATGCAGCCTGTCATCGCTTATGGAGAGCATTTCATAAACGCCTATACCCACCTTATCCAATGCCTTTGCAATGTAACCGGAATTAGTATCGGTTATCTGGCCTATAAGTATTTCATCGCCTACGGTTACTACAGCTGCTTTCATAACTATTACAGGTTATAGTCTTTTTTAAGTTCTTTAATCGTGAGCTTAACCAGGCCGCGCAGGTTTTTTACCACCGCCTTTATTTCTTTCTTTTTACCTTCTGCCTTTGTCCACTTTTCTACATTAAGCACATCATCATAAGCAAGGTCCATACCCATAAGGTCAAATGTGGGCTTAATTTTATGGGCGGCATGATATACGCGATTATGGTCTTTTTCTTTAAGGCCCGCACGGATGTTTTTTATTTCCACCGGCACCTCTTCCAGAAAAAGCAGCACAATTTGTTTGGCAAAATCAGGGTCGTTATCTGAAATTGCATATACCTTAGATAAGTTGTAATGTAGTGCCATAAATTACTTTACCTGTACTTTAAATAGTTTTCGTCCTTCTAAAAAGCCTTCAAGCAGATTGCCGGAGGCTACTGCTGCCACACCCTTTGGTGTACCGGTAAAGATAACATCGCCGGTTTTTAGCGTAAAATATTTTGAGGCCTCGGCAACCAGTTCATCAATGTTCCACATCATATGGCCGGTAGTGCCTTTTTGCAACGTGCAGCCGTTATTTTTAAGCTCAAAACTAATATTATTGAGCGATGCAAAATCAGTTTTAGGCACAAATTCTCCCACAATTGCCGATCCGTCAAACGCCTTGGCTTTTTCCCACGGCAGGCCTTTGCTTTTAAGGACATCCTGAACATCGCGCGCTGTAAAGTCTATGCCCACGGTTATTTCATCATAGTATTTATGGGCAAATTTAGGCTCGATATACTTGCCTACCCTACTTATTTTAACCACCACTTCTATCTCATGGTGCACGTTGCTGCTAAATTCCGGAATTACAAACGGAAACTGCTTTTGCAGCAGTGCCGTATCGGGCTTTAAAAAAATAACAGGTTCTGCCGGACGCTCGTTTTGCAATTCTGCAATATGGTCGGCATAATTCCTGCCTATGCAAATAATTTTCATGAGTGCAGCGTGCTTATGCCAATTTATTATTTAATTTCCTGAGTTTAATGGCCGTTAGCACTTTTTTAGTATATAACGGAAAATCGGCATTCTGGAACCAGCCAAAGTAGCCCGGCTCCTGGTCGAGCACTTTATCTACCTTAACATTTTTAAATTTGCCAAAAGTAAATACTTCATCGCCATGCTCATCAAGCGCTATAAAGCCGGCAAAATCTACCGCTTTTTTACGTGTGGTAAATTCTGAAAGCGCCTTCATATCATTTTCAAGATCAGGGTAGCGCTCTAATTGCGACTTAAGTATCTCATAGGTTGCGTTAGTATCTGCCGCTGCGGTATGGGCGTTTTCCAGTGTTTGCCCGCAATAGAACTTATAAGCAGCACTAAGGGTGCGCTCTTCTTTTTTGTGAAAGATAGTCTGCACATCTACCGATACGCGGTTTTTCATATCAAAATCAAGGCCGGCACGCAGCAGTTCTTCTGCCAGTAGCGGAATATCAAACCTGTCTGAGTTATACCCCCCCAGATCTGCATCCTTAATCATGTTATAAATTTGGTGCGAAAGCTCTTTAAAGGTAGGCTCATTAGCCACCTTATCATCAGTAATGCCATGAAAAGCAGTGGTTGCAGCCGGTATGGGCCGCTCTGGGTTTACCAGCCAGGTTTTGCTCTCTTTATTGCCGTTTGGAAAAACTTTAAGTATCGAAATTTCTACAATGCGGTCTTTACAAATGTCGGTACCTGTAGTTTCGAGGTCAAAAAAACAGATGGGCCTGTGCAGTTTAAGTTCCATAAATAATAATTGTTATAACAAATATAATGGAGAATTATGGCAAAATTGCCCTTTGGTGACGCAAATTATAAATGTTTGGCACAAGTAGCAGGCTATCAGTTAGTACATGCCCAAATTAGCCCTGACGAGGGGTAACGCTTTTGTTTATAGTCAAAATGCCACCACTCACTTTCGTAAGGCGAAAAGCCCGCCCTAACCATGATGCCGCGCAGCAGCTTGCGGTTCTTTTTTGCTGCTGCAGAAAGGCCTGCATAGCTGTAATGTGACACCTCTGAAAAATCATCAAACGCGCCTCCCATATCCAGCAGGTTGCCGTTTGCATCGGCCAGGGACAGGTCTATAGCCGCGCCGCGGTTATGGTTAGACCCTTTTGTAGGCTTTGCTACCCACTCCGGGTTATTGACTATTTTATACATTATATACTGTATGCTTATGGGCCGGTAGCAGTCATATATAATTATTGTATACCCTTTATCTTTTGCAATAGTGTTAGCCTGTTCAAGGGCCGTGGCTACTTCGGGGCGCAAAAAGCAACGCGCGCACGGGTATACCGCCTGATGCATAAAATTGGCCGTATCGGCATAGGCCATACGGTTTAGCATGGCAAGCGAGTCCATTTTTATCTCTGTAAAGCCCGGAAGGGTATCGTTTAATTTTTTATTGATGATTGATGACCGATTATTAGGGCCGCCCCCTAAAATCAGGCTGAAGAGGAAAACTATAGCGGTGAGTTCTTTCATGGATATTTTCTATTGCCTTTTCTAATGAAAGAAAACATCAGGCTTATCCAAATATAGCAAATACAGGCAAATAAAAAACACCATACTGTGGGAGTATTATGTTTTTAAACAAGTGCAGTTCATCCCCAATGTTAGGTATTTTAACACCTATTTAAAAATAAATTTTATTATATAGTTGTAAATCAATAAGTTTGATAACAACTAAGCCCTTAAAACTCCCATCTATGCCTCCATAAAACGTAACCAATTAATTATTGATATATGTATTATGTAATCCTGGCTATCCTGACTGCAATTGTAGTGCTGATAGCAAAAAAATCTTCTATGCTGCGCAATGAGCTCTTTAACGAAGAAAACTTTTGTAAGCTGGCCGAATCTCAAGGCATTAAAAATCCGCGCCCCTCTTATAGCCTTGGGCGCACACAGCTTGCCTTCTGGACCGTTATTGTAATGAGCTCATTTATTTATGTGCTTATGGAACTCTCTCATCTTTTTGATGAAGTTATACCCATTGCAATAAAAGTCCCGGAACTTAACAATGTAAACTTGGCCCTGTTAGGTATAGCAGCAGGCACAACCATTGTTAGCAAGGTTATTGACAGCGGACAAAAAGAAACCCAGGGAGCCGCAGTGCCACAGCAGGATTACCCGTCTAACGGTTTTTTACTGGATATCATTTCTGATGAAAAAGGCGTGAGCATACACCGGCTGCAAAATGTAATATGGACCATTATTGTAGGCGCTATATATATAGCCTTTGTTTCATCTGAAACTGAATTGCCTACAGAAACAACTATTACCACGCAGTTGTTTGCCCTTATGGGAATTAGCACCGGCGCCTACCTGGGCCTTAAGCTTAACGAAAATAAAAATGCCCCGGTAAGTCCTGAAACCGTGAATGAGAGCCCCGCAGCAGTTACTGTCGATGAATTTACAAGCCCTCCCGCACCACAAATTCCCATGGCCAACCTGCGGCCCCTGGCTGACGGTGATGAAGACAACCAATAGCCCTCAAGATTTTAAAACCATAAAACAACAATTATGCAATTATTAAAAAAAGGCAGTACCGGTATTTTAGTAACCTATTTGCAAAAAAAACTGGATATAGCACAAACAAGCATCTTTGATGATGCAACCGATACTAAAGTTAAGGAGTTTCAGGAAAACAAGGGCCTTGTGGCTGACGGTAAGGTGGGCGGCAACACCTGGACAGCAGTGTACCTTGATAAAGAAAAGCCACGCAATACAACCTCTAAACTCGACAGGCACAACAACATAATGCATTTGCACCCTGTGGTGCGTACCGCCGTGGTAAAAACATTTGTGCAACTACAGGCAGAAGGCATACCCTTTAAAATATTTGAGGCTTTTAGGTACCCCGAAAGGCAGGCCGACCTCTACGCACAGGGACGCACAAAACCGGGCAGCATTGTTACCTATGCAAAGCCATGGTCATCCTATCACCAGTATGGGCTGGCGGTAGATTTTGTGCTGTATATAAACGACAGCTGGAGCTGGGAGACCGGTGCCGCTAAGGCTGCCTGGTGGAAACGCCTGCACACCGTGGGCCAGGAAGAAGGCCTGATGCGGCTTGATTTTGAAGCACCACACTTACAGTTGGCCGGCACAAGCTCCAGCGCCTTAAAGCAGGGCGTTTATCCGGCAAACGGCGATCAGAGCTGGTATGATAATTTTATGAATGCCCGAAAAAGCATATAATTCAAAACAGGCCATAAAAAAAGCCCCACAATGTGGGGCTTCCATTTCAATATAAATTCTAAAGATTAAAAGTCGCGGTTAGGGTCAAATGCCTCCAGGTATTCGGCTACGCGCTTCACGAATGATCCGCCAAGTGCGCCGTCTACAACACGGTGGTCATAGCTGTGCGAAAGGAACATTTTTTGGCGTATACCTATAAAGTCACCCTCCGGTGTCTCGATAACAGCAGGCACTTTGCGTATGGCGCCCAGGGCCAGTATACCTACCTGCGGCTGGTTTATGATGGGTGTACCGAACACGCTGCCAAAGGTACCCACATTAGTTACAGTATAGGTTCCACCCTGTGTGTCATCCGGCTTAAGCTTGCCAGCCTTGGCGCGGTTGCCCAGATCGTTAACGGCTTTTGCCATGCCAACAAGGTTGAGCTGGTCGGCATTTTTAATGACAGGCACTATAAGGTTACCATTAGGCAGGGCTGCTGCCATGCCCAGGTTGATATTTTTCTTTTTGATGATGTATTCGCCATCTACACTGATGTTCATACCCGGAAAATCCTTAAGGGCTTTAGCCACGGCTTCCATAAATATGGGTGTAAAGGTTAGCTTTTCGCCCTCGCGCTTTTCAAACGCGGTTTTAACCCTATCCCTCCATTTTACAATATTGGTAACATCTACCTCAATAAACGACTGCACGTGAGCAGAGGTTTGGACGCTTTGCACCATGTAGCCCGAAATGAGCTTGCGCATGCGGTCCATCTCTATAATCTCATCGCCGCCATTAACACTAACAGGAGCAGCTTTAGCTGATGGTTGACTGCCGGTTGTTGGCTGCGCCACAGGTTGCGGGTTAGTGGTTACGGGTTGCTGCTGACTATTGACTGCTGCCGGCTTTCCGCTTTTCCTGTCTGCTACATATTTAAGAATATCATCTTTGGTTACGCGGCCATCTTTACCGGTGCCGTTTAAGGCTTCCAGTTCGGCTACAGTAACACCTTCTTCTTTAGCTATGTTTTTAACAAGTGGGGAAAAGAATTTTTCGGACGCAGAGAAATCCTGTGGTACGGAAACGGTTTCTTTTGCGGTTTCAACTGTTTTTTCCAGTGCCAGTATATTTTCGTTTATTGCGGTAGTAGCTTCAGATGGTGCATCTACTGCAACACCACCTTCGGTTTCTATATAGGCAATGGTTTGGCCTACCTGCACCACATCATTTTCCTTAAAAAGAATTTCGGATAATGTGCCACTCACTTCGCTGGGCACTTCAGAATCTACCTTATCTGTGGCAATTTCGAGCACGGCCTCATCGGCCGCAATGTGGTCTCCCACTTTTTTAAGCCAGTTGGTAATGGTTGCCTCGGCAACGCTTTCGCCCATTTTGGGTAATTTAAGTTCAAATTTTGCCATATTGTTAACCTAAAGGTAAAATTGGTATTTGTACTTGCGAAAATAACAAAAAAATACTTTTTAAAAAGCATTTTCACTAAAAAAAACTACACTGCCGCTACATTGTAATCTTCCAGCACTAAAACTTCTCCCCTGTCATTACTACTGTTGCTGCCCAATATATAATTTGACCCTGATGGCTTAATTTTATAGGTATATTCTTTACCTTTAAATTGTTCCATAATGGCTATAATCTGGCCAAAGGTAAGTAAATCATTATCAAGTATAATCTCGGTATGTATGCTTTGGGCATGGGGGCGGTCTGCCACAATATTGTTATGGTATGCTCCGTGGCGCTCTACCTTATGCTTTATTTTTTGTTCAATGGCAATTTTAAGGTTTTCATCCTGAGAGAATAAAATATAGTGCTGTGGTTTTTTTACCGGCCATTCTTTATTTGTTTTGGCCACCATAAAAAACAGTGTACCAATGCGCATTGCCGCGTTAAAAAGGAGCGAATTAGAAAAGTGCTTTTTATAAAAGAGCTGCATGCCATTTTTAAAACGCTTCATGTAAGTACCGTCTTTAACAGTGCTTTCTCCTTTATAATGAATAACTGCCGTTTGCGGAAAATAGTAGTTTTCCATCCCTTTTTCCAGTATGGTATAAGACAGGTCTATATCCTCGATATACATAAAGTAGTTTTCATCAAAACCACCCACCTGGTTATACACGCTGCGTTTCATAATCATAAACGCCCCAACAATAATATCTACTGTTGCGGTTTGATTTTCGCCTATATGCATTGCATAACATTTGTTAAACAGAGGGGTGTCAGGAAAATAACGGTACAGCCTTGCTATTTTAGTAATAGCAACCCAGGGTGTAGGCACGCCCATTTTGCTTTCGGGCAAAAATTTACCTCGCCCATCAATAAGCTTTGCGCCTATAACACCCAGCTTTTCTTTGTTGCGGGCAAACTGCAATGCCTTGATAAAAGTATCTTCGGCAACTACGGTATCCGGATTAAGTATGCAAATAAACTCTCCTTTTGCGGCCGCAACACCTATGTTATTACCTTTAGGGAAACCTGTATTTTCTGAATTTTCTATGAGAAGCACTTCAGGGAAGCGCTCACGCATCATGGCACAGCTATCATCGGCCGAATTATTGTCTACAACAATAATTTCTCCGTCAATGTCTTGTAAGGCGTTCTTAACACTAAGTACACACTGCTCTAAAAAATAGCGTACATTATAATTAAGTATGATTACTGATAACTGCATGGTTGCAAAGATAGGGTTTTGGATAAAAAGGGAAATTGTTTATCTTACTACCCGTTTATGTTTAAAAATTAAACATCGCTGCGGGCTTTTTGCCTCGTACAGCTTCTCAAAACCAGCATTATATAAAGACCGTCCGCTATACGGAACTACATTGACTATACCCATCAGGCAAACCCTGTTTTATATACACATTCAACTTTTAAAAGCGTAAAATATGTAGTAGTGTTATATGAATTTTATTAAAAAAAACTACGTTATGCAACAAAACTTTATATAAAAAAGCCTGCCGCGGCCAAAGATAACAATATATCTTAATATTAACGCAACACTTAGAACCCTATTGTGTTAAAAACAAAAAAGCACCCCTTTGCAGGAATGCTTTTAACCAACTCATTAAACTCAAACATTATGAAATCTCAATCAATCTTTTTACTTTAGGCTGCGCTTCTTCTTTTTTAGGCAGTGTAATGATTAATATACCATCTGCATATACAGCGTTAATCTCGTCTTCCTTTACAGTTTCGGGTAATGTAAATGCCCTTTTAAAAGCCGCATGCACAAACTCCCTGCGTGTAAATTTACCTTCTTCCTGCTCTGCCGCCTCTGCCTTAACCTGACTAGAAATGGTTAGCAAATCTTTATCAAGCTCAATATTAAAATCTTCTTTTTTAAGGCCGGGGGCAATTAGCGCTACGCTAAACGCATTTTCTGTTTCTTTAATATTTACCGGGGGCACCACCCTGTGCGCCATTTGGCTTCCGCCTGCCCAGTCTTTAAAAAATTCGTCAAAAAATACATTCCTGTTGTTACGTTTTACTAAGTTCATGATATTATTTTTTGGTTTAAACTTTAAATATTATTTGCAGTGGTAAAGACAAATTATATTCCAAAATAATATTTAATGACAAAATGTCGCTTTTACTGACTTTTTGCCTGTATTAAGAAAAAATTGCGAATAGACGAAAAATTACCTGACTATTACTTTGATGGCTTATTTTAATTTTTATTTTTGCAGCTTCACTTATCCTTAACCAATTAATCATTTTTTACACCATTACTATGTTCAAAGCAAAACGCTATGCCAGGTTTGCCATTTTGGCATTCCTTACTATTTTAACCTCATGTTCAGGCGATTCAGAATCAGAAGAAGTTGTACCCGAAGTAACGCCGCCAGCCGTAACAACCCTTCAGCCTGAAGACATCAATAACCAGGGCGCGACCCTTAGAGGTAAAGTTACCGGTGAATATTCTAACAACTTTGGCATAGGAGTGTGCTGGTCTACTAACCATAACCCTACTGTTGAAAGTGAAAACGCTGCATATACTACAGGTGTTAGCGGAGACGGCCTTTTTGATGCCTATGCCGATAACTATTTTGAGCATGGCGTTACTTATTACTTCAGGGCATTTGCCACAAGTGTTGACGGAACAACCATTATTTATGGCAACGAGGTTAGCCTTACGCGCGAAATGCCTTTAACGGTGCTGCCGGTACATGAAATTTTAACCAAAAGCGCTGTGCTTAGGGGCCACATTACCCAGGCAGATGACGACTATACATCGGTTGGGTTTGTGTACAGCACTTCACCTAATCCAACCATAAACGATGAAGCGGCATTTTTATCGGTAGAGGGTACGGATGATTACCAGAAAACCATTACCGGCCTTCAATACAACACTACTTATTATGTTAGGCCATATATGATTAAACCTGATTCTGACGGCTTTATTTATGGCGAAGAAACACAGTTTAAAACTGTAGGCTACACAGGCCCGGGCGGAGGCTATGTAGTGTATGACAAAGGCGAAAGCATAGACGGCTGGAGGTATCTTGAAATATACCCGGAAACGTTAAGCTATGATATAAATTATTCGACAGGCGCCCTGTGGAGCACATCACAAAACTTTATATCAGGCCTGTCTAAAGATTTTGGCACCGGCCTTGAAAATTCAGAAATCATCGCTGCCAATGTATCTACCGCAAACTGTGCTGCAAAAGTGTGCCTTAACTATGTTAAAAACGGCAAGTCTGACTGGTTTTTAGGTTCTGCGGATGAAATGGTACAAATATTCAATACCTTAAAAACTATGAATATAATGCTGGATGGCTGCTGGACATCATCTCAGTATAATGCAACCCGCGCGTACAGCACGAATTACACCGGAGGCACGTGGACCTTATCTGACCTTAACGCAAAATATACCAACTATTTCCGCGTATACCCTATCAGGAGGTACAATTAGAATTAGAATTATATAATAGAATTAAAGCCGGGTTTACGCCCGGCTTTTTTATTGCTTGTTAACAAAGGTATAAAATTCTTAAAATCGTCACAATTATATTAAACTATTCTTAATATAAACGTTTAAATTTTGTTATATGCAAAATTGTAAGGAAATTCGCTGCAATAAAAAGTAACAAAATCTAAAACAACCATGAAAAATTTAAAAGTAATTTTAGGAGCAGCTGCTGTAGCTGCAACGTTCGCATCTTGCAAGGATGAAGCAAAAGTAACGGCAGAAAAACACGTAGACCACTACACGGTATATGTAGACTCTGTTAACAACCTTAGTGCAGAAACAAGACTTGCTAACTGGGAAGCCATACAAGCCGGTTATGCAGCACGCCTTGCTGAGGCAGAAGCCAGCCTTGCTACCCTTGAAAACGATGCTGATGCTAAAAAGAAAGTAGAAGACAGTAAAGCAAAATATGACGGAGTTAAACAGCAGGCCGAAGCCGACGCTGCTAAAGCACAGGCTGCTGCTGCACCTGCCCCATCTAACACTATGGCTGATGCCTTTTTTGGCGCGGGCAATGTAGTGGGTAACGATATGACCTTTGCATGGGTTAACAAAGACAACATCCTTAGCGTTTACCAAAAGTTTTATGAGACTTTTAAAGCTAACAAAGACTCTTATTCACGTCAGGATCTTGACAAGGTAAAAGCCTGGTATGAAGCCCTTGACAACCGTAAAAACACAGTTGAAAAAGAAGGCCTTAGCAGCGATGACAATGGCAAAATTGCATCACTTAAGCTTAAATTTGCCCCATCTTTCCGTTGGGAGCGCATGACAGCTAAGGGTGAAGAAAACCAGGATGCTAAAGACAAGGCTAACTAAACCAAGCTAAAAAATAAGGTTTTTTATAAATTTGCGTTGAAAGGCGTACCCATCAGGGTGCGCCTTTCATGCATTTTAAGGTTTGGTTAAGAGGCAATTAACCCGCAGTTAACGCTACAGTGCAACACTAAGGGCTAATTTTATATAAGAACTTTAAATAGTAAAATTATGCCGGGTAAAAAATCTCCGGGCCCGCAGGTTAAGGATAAAGACCAGTATGAGGCCCTTCGCGAAAAAGGCTACAGCAAAGAAAAAAGCGCACGCATAGCCAATAGTAAAGGTGCAGAGCAGCGCGGCGGAAAGGCCGGCGCTTATGAAGACCGCACCAAGCAAAGCCTGTATGAGGAGGCTAAGAAAGTAGGTATTGAAGGCCGTAGCAAAATGACCAAAGCCGAACTGGCGAAGGCACTGCGGAGCAATTAGGTTTTTGGATTGTCGAATTACCCCAACAATCCCCACAAGTTGCGTATGCCCAGAAACGCACTGACAAACATTGAAGTACCGGTACGAATGGTAAAATGCTGATTTTGCTGTTCTTTACGAAAGAAAGCCAGACCCAAATGATAGGTATCTACTGTTACCCTTACATTTGGGTTTGTTTTTACGGCGTGCCAGGCGGCTTCTGCTTCGGCGGTGGCATGTATATTGCCCATAGCGAGAACCGTATTGTTATTGGCATCGGGGGTAAGCCTTTCAATTAAAGAAGTAACGCTTTGGGCACCAGCAGCGCTTATATAGGCCAGGTCTACCCCACCGGGCACATCAGCATAAGGTGAGCAAAACCATATTTTAGCCTGGGCTTTTTCGGCAACCTGCTGTATGGCCTGCGTTACCGCAGCGGCGTCATCGCCCAGCACCAGCAGCTTGTACGATTTAAAATAGGTAATTGTCTTATGCAGGTTTTTTAACGCCTTGCGGCTCAGGCCGGGCGTTTTAGCGGGATAATCTGCGTTAGGCAGTGTGATGCGCCTGCGGTACAATCCGTTAGCCACAAAATGGTATATAAATGGCGAATGTACCCCGTGGGCGTTATCAGAGTTCCAGAGGAATTGTATGTAACTAAGTGGTTTCAAGTTCCAAGTTCAAAGTTTCAGTTTATGTCCGGACCCTTTTTGATAATACGCTCAAGCTGGTTTACCATATCAGGAAGATAAGACTGGTCAAAATCAATGCAAAACTCAAGGCTGCTGCGATAATCAAATGAACTACGGGCTTTTACCGTAGCACAAAAATGACCTACGCCATCTCCTTTAATACTTATTTTCAGGTTGCCTTCTATATCTTCAAAAAAGGCCTCACCGTTTAAATCATTATATAGCCGGGACAAGCTGTCATAAATAGGATAAAAGTCGGCAGTCGTGATATTACAGCCATACATGCCCTTAAAAAAAGGAGTTTTAACCGAGATATAAGCTACGGCCCAATCTTCAGGGTGGGCATAATCGGGAGGATCAGTGAATTCAACCTTCACAAAACTACCTCCTCCATTTATTTCAAAAAACAGGTTATCCATATTGTATCATGTATTAAACGCCCCACCCTACGGGCACCCCCTCCCAAGGGGGAATAACTACACTCGCGTCGATTAGCCCTGACACGCAGGTATTTCGATTCTACTGGACACTGCGGCTGAACACTGATTACTATTACCTGCTATCTGAATCAACCCTCCATCTTGGCGGTAAGTTCAAACCAGCGCTCGGTTCTCTCTTCTATGGTATTTAGTACTTTTTGCAGCTCTTCGGCCTTTTTAGAGATGTCGGCATCGGCTATGGCGCCATCAGCAAACAGCTTTTCTATGGTTTCTTTTTGGCGTTCCAGGTCTTTTATCTCTTTTTCTATCTTATCAAATTCCTTTTGCTCATTAAAGGTAAGGCCGGCCTTGGCATTGTTTTGTTTCCATGCTTTTTTGTTGTCGCCCACAGGCTTAAGCTCTTCTTTAGTCGGTTCCGTACTGTCTTCATAACTACGGAAATCAGAGTAATTGCCGGGGAAATCTTCTACTACTCCCTCTCCCCTAAACACAAACAGGTGGTCTACAATTTTATCCATAAAATAACGGTCATGACTAACTACCAAAAGGCAACCGGGATAATCAAGCAAAAAGCTCTCGAGCACGTTAAGCGTTACAATATCAAGGTCGTTTGTAGGCTCATCCAGTATCAGGAAATTAGGATTTTGAATAAGTACCGTACATAAATACAGGCGCTTAAGCTCGCCCCCGCTTAGCTTCTCCACAAAATCGTATTGCTTTTTACGGTCAAATAGAAACCGTTCCAGCAGCTGCGCCGCGCTTATCAGGCGGCCCTTGGCCAGCGGAATATATTCGCCATACTCTTTAATAATGTCGATAACCTTCTGGCCCGGCTTGGGGTTGATGCCGCTCTGGGTATAGTAGCCCAGCTTAATAGTATCGCCCACTACAACCTTGCCGCCATCGGGTGGTATCACGCCGGTAATCATGTTAAGAAACGTAGATTTACCGGTACCGTTTTTACCAATGATGCCTATGCGCTCACCCTTTTTAAAGTTGAAGTTAAAGTTTTCAAGGATGGCTTTTTGTCCAAATTTCTTAGAAATGTTGTGCAGCTCTACAATTTTGCTGCCCATGCGCTCCATGTTTATTTCGAGCTCTACCACATGCTCTTTGCGGCGGCTCTGGGCCTTTTCCTGTATTACATAAAAATCGTCCTGGCGGCTCTTGCTCTTGGTGGTACGCGCCTTAGGCTGGCGGCGCATCCAGTCAAGCTCCTTTACAAACAGGTTCTTAGCCTTATCTATACTGGCATTTTCTGCTGCAATGCGTTCTTCTTTCTTTTGAAGGTAGTAACTATAATTGCCTTTGTACTGGTACAGCTTACCGTTTTCAAGCTCAATAATTTCGTTACACACTCGCTCTAAAAAGAAACGGTCGTGCGTAACCATAAACAGTGTCATGTTTTCTTTGGCAAAATAATTCTCCAGCCACTCAATCATTTCAAGGTCAAGATGGTTGGTAGGCTCATCCAGTATAAGCAAATCAGGCTTACTGGTTAGTATTATAGCCAGTGAAAGACGCTTTTTTTGACCGCCGCTCAAGCCTTTAACCTTAAGCTTAAGATCTTCAAGCTTCAGCTTAAAGAGTATTTGCTTGTACTGGCTTTCAAAATCCCAGGCATTGTGCAACTCCATACGCTCAAACGCCTTTTGGTAGGCTTCCTCATCTTCGGGGTTTTCAAGGGCTTTTTCATACTGTTCAATAACCTTCAGCACCTCATTATCACTGGCAAAAATGCTTTCCTCAATGGTTAACTCAGGGTCAAGCTTAGGCTCCTGGCTCAAGAAGGCCATTTTAATTTCCTTACGGATAACCACCTGGCCGGTGTCGGGCTGGTCTTCACCTGTAATAATTTTAAGGATACTGGTTTTACCGGAACCGTTTTTAGCCACAAAGGCTATTTTATGGTCTTTATTAATGCCAAAGGAAAGGTTATCAAAAAGGGTACGCTCGCCAAAAGATTTGGATATGTTTTCTACTGATAGGTAATTCACTGCAAAGGTTTTTTGCAAAAGTAACTTTTTAAATGATGAATTGCGAATTACAAATTACGAATTGTGGGGAGATGGAAGAATTAGAAACTTTAAGGCACATGTGCCAAAAGGCCACAAATTTTTAAAAAGTATTTTAGTAAAGGAAAATACTGAACTTAAAAAGGCAATCTGAAACTCCAATTGTGAAATATTAGTCATGTTGGCGAAAGAATATTCTTTCATTTTTATATATAACTAAGCCACCATTTTTTATGTCTGGTTTTATAATTATTATACCATCTTGACGGAAAATAACACACTACAAGAACACCAATCCACAACAGGTAAGTTGCCCCTAACGACACCCCAAAACCCTCATCTGGCCTGAAACCAAAAGATTGCTTTACCGTAAAAACCTGATTTAAAGTAAAACCCTGAATAAAATACATTGCAACACACACAAAATGAATAACATACACATGCAGTATGTAATAAAAGAACGGCACCCGGCCAAAAACATTAAATATATCTGTAAGTTTATTCTGTATACCTTCCAAAGCGGCGAGCACTAACAGACCCGGCCCCAGCGTCATACAGGCATATATTAAAGATGGCGGATATTTAGTAACGCTAAGGAAAGCCATGATGGTTTTAGCAGTGGTGCTTTGCGCCACCCAAGGCACCGGGTCTCCATAAGTGTTTGAAAATCTTAGCAATACAAACAAAGTACATAATAATAACCCAAAGCTGATAAGCGTTTTTTTGCGGTGCTGAGGCCTAACCAAAGTGGTATTGAACCATCTGCCCACGGCATACCCTAACAGCATAATACCGGTCCATGGCAGTATGGCATAGCCAAACATTACCGCTACAGGCCCTGCAGTATATACTTTAAACTGAGTCATTATGAGAGCATTAGCGACAGCTCCCATTTCGGGGTCAGTTATAGATGCATAATCTATCAGGTTGTGGCATAGGGTTATAAATATTCCAAACGCGGCCAACAGCAAGTACCGCCCCCATACTAAAGCTGAGAGGACAACCATGCTCCACCCGATGGCCCAAATTACTTGCAGAAAAAAGAAATTGAAGAAGATATTAAAACTCCAGCCGAATCCAACTACAGTTAACTCCATGAAGACCAGCCACAAACCACGCGTAAGCAGGAACCATGATAGTTCTTTTTTAGTTTTGCGAAGGCTCTGGAGGTAAATGGATGTACCGGATAGGAACACAAACATGGGGGCGCAAAAATGTGTTATCCATCTGGTAAAGAATAATATGGGTGTTGTAGTATCTGGGTCTAACGGATCCTGGGTCATGGCCGGGAGATGAAAATAATCCCGGCTATGGTCAAGTGCCATTATGGCCATAATGATGCCACGAAGCACATCTATGCTTTGGATACGCTTGGTAATGTTTTCCATAAGAGGTTGGTTTACAGCCGTAAATATAGCTAAAATGCTAATATTTCAACCACTTAAAGATTTCTTTGTAGGTCGGTTTTTTACCATACATCAGTATACCTATACGGTATATTTTTGCGGCAAACCATACCACCCCAAAGAAGGTAGCATATAATATAGTAACAGAAAGCAGTAATTCCCACAGCGGTACCCCAAAAGGGATTCGCATCATCATTACAATAGGTGATGTGAGCGGAATCATGCTGAATATGGTGGCCACCGTGCCATGAGGATCGCTTATTACGGTAAAAAAACCTACGTAAACCCCTAACATTAAGGGCAGTATGATAGGAAGTAGAAATTGCTGCGAATCGGTTTCGCTATCTACCGCCGCTCCAATAGCGGCATACAAAGAGCTGTATAAAAAGTATCCACCAATAAAATAGACAATAAATGAGATAATTATGGTAAAAATGGGCAGTTTGGCCAGCTCCATGAGATATATCTGGATATCCTGCGGCGGGGTTTGCACTGCCTGCGCCTGTACCTGCCCTGCTGCACCACCCATAGGAACGTTGAATAGCGCCCCAAGTACAAAAAACAGTGTGAGCCCCAGTATCGTCCAAATGATAAACTGCAGCAAGCCGGCTATAGATGTACCTATTATTTTGCCCATCATCAATTTAAACGGTTTGACTGATGAGATAATTATTTCTATAATGCGATTAGTTTTTTCTTCTATAACACTGCGCATCACCATGTTACCATATATAATAACAAACATCATAATTAGATAACCTGATATTCCGCCCAGTACTATTTTTATAAGGGTGCCTTCTTTATGTGTTTCTTCACCACTAAATTTGCTTAGCTTAACAGATGCGTTGCCCTTAGCTTTTTCAATTTTATTATAGTCAAAGTTCAGTTCTTTCAAATTAGCCCTGGTAACTTTATCAGTAATAACCTTTTCCAGATTAGCTACGAAATCCATATTAGGGCTATCGTTAGAAATATACTGGACTTTAGTTTGAAGTTGCTCTGCCTCAGCTACATCCGGTACATATATTAGCCCTTCATAGCTCTTAGAAGCCTCATCGCGTGCTTTGTTAATTGGCAATGCAGAAAGGTCAGTATACCTGATTTTTTTATCATTTTTGAGGCCGTCTTTTAGCAAAGCCCCCTGGTCATGCACCGCTATCTTAACAACTTCCTCATTATTTACAGTAACCAGATAGCCTATAAGCGCAGCCATGGCCACAACCAGTAACGGGCTAAGAAACGTCATGACTATGAATGACTTATTGCGCACCCTGGCGTTAAACTCCCTTTTTATAATTATAGACAGGCTCATGTTATTTCTGTTTGCTAACGGTTTGGATAAAGATGTCGTTTACGCTGGGAATCTTTTCTACAAAATAAGTTACATCGCCTTTTTGAAGAAGGTATTGCATCAGTTCGCGCGATTTAACCCCTTCGGGCAATGACACTTCCAGCTTCAGCTCATCATCCAGCGTTTTAAAGCTGGCTTGCTTTGTACTGTATCTGGTACTTATGTCAGCCAGCAGGTGCTCAAAGTTTTGCGGCGCAATACCCACTTCAAAAGTGTTGGTGCGATATTGCTTTTTTACGTCGTGCAAAGCTCCCTCAATCAATTTATTAGACTGGTGTATAAGGGCAATGTGGTCGCACATATCTTCAACACTCTCCATGCGGTGTGTAGAGAATATAACGGTTGTACCTTTGTCGCGTAACTCAAGTATTTCATCTTTAATAAGATTGGCATTTACAGGGTCAAAACCACTAAAAGGTTCATCAAGAATAAGCAGCCTGGGGCGGTGCAGCACAGTTACTACAAATTGTATTTTTTGAGCCATACCTTTACTTAGCTCCTGTATCTTTTTATTCCACCAGCCTTTTATCTCAAGCTTTTCAAACCAGTAATCGAGCTGGTCTTTAGCTTCTTTTTTAGTAAGCCCTTTAAGCTGCGCCAGATATAAAGCCTGCTCACCAACCTTCATAGTTTTATAAAGGCCGCGTTCTTCGGGCATATAACCTATCTGGGTAACGTGGTGGGGTGCCAGCTTTTCGCCATCCAGCAGCACCTCGCCGCCATCGGGCATGGTTATCTGGTTTATAATGCGAATAAGTGAGGTCTTGCCGGCACCATTAGGCCCTAAAAGACCGTAAATGCTACCTTGTGAAATTGAAAGGGAAACGCTGTTTAAAGCCGTATAACTACCATATTGCTTTACAACATTTTTTACTTCGAGAATTGGTTTCATGCTATTTTATTGCGGAATGTAAAAGTACACATTTTAGCTTCAAGTTTCCGTTTTGGAGTTCAAAGTTGTTTAGCGAAATTTTGCTGAAAAGAAAAAACCCACCCCTATTTGCATAGAGGTGGGAAAAATTGCTATGAAAAAGAAAAATTCACTAATTGCTTAGTGAATTTCAAATGTATAAAATTTTCTTAAATTATGAAAACATATCTTTAACTTTTTCAAAAAAAGATTTTTCACTTTTTTCCGGCTTCGGAATAAAGTTATCGTCTGTAAGTGATTTCTCAAAAAACTGGCGCTGATCTTTATTTAAAGTCTTTGGTGTCCAAACGTTTACATGAACCAGCAAGTCGCCACTGCCATAGCTGTTAAGGCTGGGTATACCCTTACCTTTTAGCCTTAAGATCTTGCCGCTCTGTATGCCCTCTTCCAGTTTTATGCGCACTTTGCCTGTAACAGTATCAATGTCTTTAGACGTACCCAGTACTGCCTCTGCCACGCTAATGTACAGGTCAAGATGCAGGTTTTCGCCTTCACGCTTAAGCGATTCATGCTCAACCTCTTCAATAGCCACAATAAGGTCGCCCGGTATGCTGTTACCGCCCGGTGCATCATTACCCTTGCCGGTTACCTTAAGCTGCATGCCATCTGCCACGCCTGCCGGAATTTTGATGCTTACGGTTTCGTCTTCCATTATCATGCCCTGTGCATCGGCATGATTAGGCTTACTTTCAATTATCTGGCCTGTACCACCGCAGGTGTGACAGGTACTTGCCGTTTGCATACGGCCTAAAATAGTATTGGTAACCTTCATTACCTGCCCAGCGCCATTACAGGTGGGGCATGTTTTATAGCTAACGCCTTTGGCCTGAACCTTGCGTTTTACTTTTACTTTCTTTTCTACGCCATTAGCAACTTCTTCAAGGGTAAGTTTTACCTTAATACGAAGGTTGCTGCCCTTTACACGGCGCTGGCCACCGCCACCGCCAAAGCCGCCAAAACCACCGCCACCGCCAAATGCGTTGCCAAAAATATCTCCAAACTGGCTGAAAATATCATCCATATTCATGCCGCCGCCATGAAAGCCTCCGCCACCTCCGCCATCAAAGGCCTGGTGGCCATACTGGTCATAACGGGCTTTTTTATCGGCATCACTAAGCACTTCATAGGCTTCTGCTGCTTCTTTAAACTTTTCTTCAGCAGTTTTGTCACCGGGATTTTTGTCAGGGTGAAATTCAATAGCCTTTTTACGGTAGGCTTTTTTTATCTGCTCTGCCGTTGCGCCCTTTTCTATGCCTAATATTTCGTAATAATCTCTCTTTGCCATCCTGCCTGTGTATTATTAATTGCCAATCACTACTTTAGGAAAACGTATAATTTTGTCGCCCAACTTATACCCCTTTTCAATTACATCTACAATTTTACCTTTAAGCTCATCTGTAGGTGCCGGTATTTGTGTAATTGCTTCAGCAAAATCTGCGTTAAAAGCATCGCCTGCTTTAATGTCTACTACTTCAAGACCTTTGCTTACTAACGTGTCTTTCAATTTGTTATGAATAAGCTCTACACCTTTAAGCAACACCTCATCATCAGTTTTAGAAATTTGCGCCAGCGCCCTGTCAAAATCGTCCATTACAGGCAGCATAGCCTGTAACACCTCCTGGTTAGCGGTTTTGTAGAGCTCCATCCTTTCTTTACTGGTACGCTTTTTATAATTTTCAAATTCGGCAAAAAGCCTCAAAAACTTGTCTTTTTCCTTAGCCAGCTCTTCGCCCAGCTTCTCTTCTGCAGTAAGCTCTTCAGCATTAGGTATGCCTTCGGCTGCCGTTTGGTCAGCGGCGTTTTCTGCCTCGTTAACAAATTCTTCGTTTTTTACGTCATTTTCAGCGTTATCAGCTTTATCGCGGCTCATACTTTTAAATATTTTCTTTAACATTAATTTTGTTGTGTTCGCCATAGCGAGGTGCAAAAGTATTGCCAAAAAACTAAAAATGTCAAATTGTCATAAAAATAAAAAACCGCCATTAGGCAGTTTTTACACTTAAGAAGGAGTTACATTACTAATGCAGCTCATGCTCAATGGCTTTTTCTAATGAGAGATACTTAAACTGGTAGCCTTCACCTATAATTTTTTTGGCACTTACGTTTTGGCTCATGAACAGCAGGCTATGCATTTCACCTAACACGGCATCCATTACAAATTTAGGTATATTAGGCATAAAATAGGGTTTGTCCATTACTTTTGCAATAGCTTTAACCAACACGTTTTGACTTACCGGATAAGGCGCCACCGCATTATAAATACCTGAAAGTTCATTATTTAGCACATAACAGTAAATACCGGCCAAATCACGAAGGTGTATCCAGGACTGGCTTTGATTACCGCTGCCAAAGGCAGAGCCTACGGCATATTTAACAGGTAAGGCCATTTCTTTTAAAACACCACCTTTAGCAGATAGTACCAGGCCGGTGCGTATTTTTGTAACTTTAATGTCAAGCTGTGTTATCTGATCTGCGGCTTCCTCCCATTTTTGGACCACATACCCTAAAAAGGAGTTATCGCGCTCAATGCTCTCTTCGCTATATATCTTATCGGTGCTATCAGGATATATGCCTATGGCAGAAGCACATATAAACTGATGAACATTATGTATCTTATTCTTAAGCGTATGGTACAGCAGTTTTGTACTCACTACGCGGCTGTTAAGTATCTCTTCTTTATAAGCAGCTGTCCATCGTTTTGATATTGAAGCCCCTGCAAGATGAATTACAACCTCAACCTGATCAAGGCAGGTAGTGTCTATTTCGCCTTTATGGGGATTCCATAAAAAGCCTTTATATTTCTCTTCGTTTTGAATCTTATCTTCTGAGGTAGTGAGGTAATTGATATATATCCCGTTTTTTAACAGCAGCGATACCAGTTCATTCCCTATAAGCCCTGTGGCCCCGGTAATTAAAACTTTCATCTTCAATCTTTTTGTGTAAAAATACCTGTTATAATGCAGTTAATAAAAAACTTAATAATTGTTTAACTAATGTTTAGGAAAAAGATTACTACTTATATATATGATCTACCCTGCACCCCGCGATAATCTTACTTCAATTTTATACTCCACTCAAATTCCATCTGGCTTACGGTGTCGCCTTTTTCATCTATGCCTACAGACTTCATCCAGATAGTTTGACCCTCGCCCATAGCCAATTCCTGGTCAACAGCACGTGCCATAAGAGCACCATCGGTACAGGTAAATGTTATTTTCCCTTTGGCTTTTTTACTAAAGTTACCTTTGTTATTAGCCACAAGCATTGAGATGTTTTTACTGCTGTTTTTTATATGATACATAGCAAGCGCGCCTGTAGTAAGCTCTGCCGCCATGGCCTGCACTGCAAAATACATAGAGTTAAAAGGGTTTTGGTTTATCCAGCGATGGGTTACACTCACTACGCACTTATCTGGTGTAATCTCTTTAACACGCACCCCGCTAAAATATGCAGAAGGCAGCTTAAACAGTAGGAATGTATTAAGTTTTGAGGGCGTAAATTCCATTGATGATATTGATTTTGAGCTAATGTACAGTTTATTACACAGAAATCAAAATGTTAATATTTTGTTAAATATTAGTACTTGGCAATACATAATACCATTCTATAGCCATATATTTGCATAGGATATTAACTGACATACTAATCTACTATGGAAACCACAGCAAATAAAACTACAGCAACACTCTTACAGCTAAGTGCTTATGCACAATACATTTTCCCGTTTGGCAACTTTATTTTACCTGTTGTAATATGGAGCGCTAAAAAAGACCAGTCAGAATTTGTAAATTATAACGGAAAACAGGCTATCAATTTTCAGCTTAGCTTTTTGCTTTATACAATAGCACTGGTTATTATAGCTGTACCAATTTTTGTTTTCGCTTTTTTTAAAGACACTAATATCAATATGTGGCACGACGGGCACTGGGTTTTTGAAAGACTTACTGAAGGCCGAATAACATCAATTGTTGTTGTAGGCTTTATAGCAGCCGGCATTGCCCTTATATTAAAGGTAGCTGAGTTTTTCCTGATACTTACAGCCGCCATAAAAAACAGCAACGGAGAGAATTACAAATTTCCGCTAACCATAAATTTTATAAAGTAATCAATTATAAAAGTTCAATCATCAATTTTAATCAATCATCAAGTTCAATCATCAATCAAAAAACGAAACAGTAATGAAAAAAGTAATCCTTACAGCCTTTATATGCCTTACGGGTATGTGGGCACAGGCACAAACAACCCAGGTAAGACAGGGTAAAGAAGCCACAAAAATTGAAGTTAAAGACGGTATTGAGGTAATAATTACCCAAAATGACACAACAGCGGTTAAGATAGAAACAGCCACGGCAGCCATCTTGCAAAAAGTAGTTACAAAATACAGCGGCAACACCCTTAAAATATCTTTAGACAACCCGGATGGGAATATGATTGACGGAGCAGTTACGGTATATGTATCGCAAAAGAGCTTTCCTTTAATCAAAGCCCAGGGCGGGTCAGCGATTAAGGCTGCAGGAAAATGGGCGGCGGAAAATGCTGACATAGACCTGGCAACGGGTGCCACTTTTACGGGTGAACTTGAAATAACCGGTACCTTCACAGTAAAAGCAGTATCGGGCGCGGTATTTAGGGGTATCATTAATGCAGGCATTTTTAACGGCACCCTTTTGAGCGGCGCCTCTGCAAAACTTCAGGGCACGGCAAAGTTAGCTAATGTATATTGTAGCGGGGGTTCTTTGCAGGCGGCTAAATTTATATGCCAAAAGGCAAAAGTACTGGCTCAAAACGCCTCATCTGTATCTATACAGGCTAAAGAATTTATCAAGGCTGAAGCAGATACATCTTCATCAGTTACTTATTATGGTGAACCCGGGCTTACGCAGCTGGGAGACAACACCTTTGCTATCAAAAGAAACACTAATAAATTAAGCCTTAACTAAGGCATTATAATAAATATGGAAACTTATGAATATTGAGAACACCAAAGCCCAGATGCGCAAGGGAGTTCTGGAATTCTGCATCCTTAATGTGCTGAGAGGCAAGGATGCCTACACCAGCGAGATCCTGGACACCCTTAAAAATGCGAAACTACTTGTGGTAGAGGGAACCGTATATCCACTGCTTACAAGGCTTAAAAATGATGGCCTGCTCAACTACCGATGGGAAGAATCAACCTCAGGGCCACCAAGAAAATATTACGGACTAACCGACGAAGGAACAGAATTTTTAAAAGAATTAAGCATAACCTGGACAGAATTGTCTGATGCTGTACAAACAATAACCAGCCAAAAAGCATAGTCATGAATAAAACAGTAAGTATTAATTTAGGGGGCTTTTTCTTTCACATAGATGAAGATGCCTATCAAAAGCTAAACCGCTACCTGGATGCCATAAGGCGTTCGCTTTCTCCTGATGGTAAAGACGAGATTATGGGCGATATTGAAGGGAGGATTGCAGAGCTGCTTTCTGATAAAATGAAAAATGACAAGCAGGTTGTAGGCAATGCAGAAGTAGACGAGATTATAGCCGTAATGGGCCAGCCTGAAGACTACAGGATAGATGAAGATACAGAGCCAAAAACGGGCTACGGAAACAGCGGCACTTACAGCATGCCTTATTATGTAGCTAAAAAACTGTACCGTGATGGAGATAAAAACATTATAGCGGGTGTATGTGCCGGTTTAGGCCATTATTTTCGTATTGACCCGTTGTGGATTAGGATATTGTTTATTATTTCGCCTTTTATAACCTTTGGCACCACACTGTTTATTTATGTTTTGCTTTGGGTATTGTTGCCCAAGGCCATAACAACTACCGAAAAGCTTCAGATGAAGGGCGAGCCCATAAATATTTCTAATATCGAAAAAAAGGTAAAAGAAGAGTTTGAAGTGTTACAGGAAAAATTTAAGAATGTTGACTATGATAAACTGGGCAACCATGTAAAACATGGTGCCGAAAAATTAGGCACGGGTATAAGCACCGCGGTATTAGCTATATTAAAGGCGATTGCTAAAGTTATAGGAGCTATTATTACAGTGTTTAGTGCACTGTCACTTGGCGGTATTATAGTGTTCTTTATTCTTATGATGTTCTCTTCTACCCTAGTAAGCCCATCATGGTACCCCTATGTAGAAGGCTATAATTTTACTGATACACCCATGTGGCTGCTGGCGCTAATAGCTTTTTTTGCGGTAGCCATACCATTGCTTGCCTTGTTTATTTCAGGATTGCGCATGTTGGTTGACACCATGAAACCAGTTAGCAATGTTTTAATGTATACCTTACTGTCACTATGGATAATTTCTATTAGCGCCTGCATTTACTTGGGCCTTTATCAGGCAGCGCAAATAGGCAATGAAGGCCGTATTTTTGTAAAAGAGGAATTTACTTTGCCAAAAACAGATACCCTGCAGCTTGAATTTAAAAACAATGAATATTTTACAAAGTATAACCGTTATGACAGGGATTTTGCCTTTAAGCAGGACTCTTTAGGCAATGAGGTTTTATACAGTAATAACGTAAGCCTGTATGTGCGCCATACCGATGAGCAAAACCCTTATTTGCAAATAGAAAAGATTGCTAACGGCAATACCATGTATAAAGCCCGCAAAACGGCAGAAACCATTAAATATAATTTTAAGATTAAAGGAAATACCTTAATTTTAGACAATTATTTGCTAACCGGTGCTAATGCTAAATTTCGTGGGCAGCGCGTTGAGATTTTTCTTTATCTGCCGGAAGGCACTTATTTTAAACCGGATATCAATGTGCAAAGGTATGACGATACCGATAATGATTTCTTTGACCTGCAGTGGGATAACGCAAATCACATCTATCAAATGAAGAAAGACAGGGTTGACTGCCTTGACTGTTTAGCGCAGAACCAGGCTGACAAAAACCTTAATGACAGGGAAGAGAAGATAAACTCAGGAATTGATGCAGCAGCAAATATGGAAGATTCGCAGGATAAAACTATTCGTATTATGGAACTTGAGGCAGAAAGGGCCAAGCTTGAGATAGAACGCTCTAAAATGGAACATGAGTTTAATAAAGAAGCCAGTAAAAATCACCAATAACAAAAAAACCAACCACTTATGATTAAATTTATTGTACATGTTGCCAAAGCTATTATAGCTATAGCAGCCTCAATGTTGTTCTTTTCCTGTGGGTTTGAACATGTAGATGGTACAGGCAATGTAATTACGCAGACCCGTAATGCGGGCGAAGGCTTTACTAAAGTGGAGGCGTCAGGCAGTATCGAGGTATACATAGCCCAAGGCGATAAACCATCAATTACAGTTGAGGCAGACAGCAACCTGCAGGAACACATTAAAACCGAAGTGAGCGGTGGTGTGCTTACCATAAAATGCGATGTGCAAATAGGCGATGCCGATTCTAAAAAAGTAACTATTACGTTGCCAAAAGTTGAAAGTATAGAATGTGGCGCGGGCAATATTCTTAAAAGCACTACCGAATTAAAAGGAGATAATGTAAAAATAGCAAGCAGTAGCGGCAGCAGCCTGGATGTAACCGTGCAGGCAGCCAGTGTAAGCTGTGAGGCCAGCAGTGGCAGCAGCTTAAAAATAAACGGCCGCACCACAAACCTGCAAAGCAGCAGCAGCAGCGGCAGTACACTTAATGCTAAAGGGCTCACAGCTACAAATGTTGATGCAGATGCGTCAAGCGGCAGCACCACTATAGTTAACCCGGTTGAAAGCCTTAAGGCAAATGCCTCAAGCGGCAGCCGCGTAAATTATGTAAATACACCCCAAAAGCTAAATAAAGATACGTCATCCGGCGGCAGCGTTTCGCAAGATTAAAAATAGTACAGCCCCCGCCCATAAGCGGGGGTTGTTTTTATCATCAAATCAAATATCATCAAAAATGAAAAAATCACTACTCCTGTTATTTATATTTGCCGACCTGCTTGCCAGCGCACAGCAGCAACAGCCGCTATATCCTGCTAATCAGCAGGAGCTGAATAAATTAATCGTTGCATTAGATGCCGAAGCATTTATGTACTTCAACAACTGTGATATCGAGAATTTTAAAAAATATTTTACCACTGATTTAGAGTTTTACCATGATAAGGGAGGCGTTAGCAAAACGCTTGATGCCTTTATTGAAACCTACAAAAAAAACCTTTGCAGCAACAGCGGATGGAAGATCCGCCGCGAAGCTGTGTCAGCTACATTCAAAGTCTATCCGCTTGACGGTTATGGTGCTATACTTACCGGCGAGCATTTGTTCTATGAAACCACAAATGGTATAGAAAAATTAACCGGCCATGCAAAGTTTACGCATGTTTGGCTATATAACGAAGGTATGTGGAAAATGGCGCGTGTACTGAGCTACGATCATAAGGCCGCTACAGAATAATAATCATATTGGGAACGGTAAGACATATTCAGACCCATAATTACCTCAAGCACTACATATATTAATGCAAAACGGCTGCTCATGGCAGCCGTTTTCTAAATGCTATTGCTTTAAAAGTTCTTTTACAGCAGTTTCAAGTTGCTGGTCTTCGCCTGCATTTACTTTGGCAGGATCGTTTTTAACCTTTATATCGGGTTCCAGCTGAAAGTTTTCCATGAGCCTTCCTTCTTTTGTAGTACGCATGCCTATTTGCGGTATACCAAATATAGTACTGCCATCTATCATGCGTTCCCACCATACCGCAGTACCGGTACCCGGAACGGGCATACCAATTAGCTTACCTATACCAAGAGCCCTGTATGTGTACGGAAACATGTGCGCATCACTGTAATTGCCTTCGCTAATAAGCACCGCCGATGGCTTTTGCCATTTAAACTGAGGCTCGCCACCCATGTTTTTCTGGCCGCGCGGCTCAAAGCTCATGTACAGCTTCCCGCTTAAAAAGCTTGCCAGGTCGTCATGCAGCCACCCACCACCGTTAAAGCGCGTATCAACTATAAGTGCCTGCGCGCCATTGTATTTACCAAGCGCTTTTTCAAACACATCCCTAAAACTTTCAGAATCCATGCCTTTTACATGCACATAACCTATTTTTCCGCCCGAAAGACGTGTAACATCTTCTTCCCTTTTGCGCACCCATCGCCTGTAAGCCAGCTCATTCTCGTTTGTAAGTGTTATAGGCTCAATAACTTCAGTCCACTGTTTGCTATTTCGGGTGTCTAAAAATGCCACAAGTACATTTTTACCGGCTTTGTGGTTCAGCAGCCAGTAATAATTTTGATCGGCTGTAATTTTAACCCCGTCTATAGCTTCAATAATAACGCCTGCTGTAACTTTTTGCTTTGCTTTAGCCATAGGGCCATTATCAATAACCTCTGCTATTTTTACACCATTTCCTGTGTAACTATTGTCCAGGTAAGCGCCAAGCGATGCAGTGGTGTCATTAGCCGGGTCCGGCTGTGGGCGAAACCGTCCACCGGTGTGCGATGCATTGGCCTCGCCCAGCATTTCGCCCAGTAAATCGGCAAAGTCGCGTGAGTTGTTTATATACGGCAAAAACCTGGCATACTCTTTTTTATACATATCCCAGTCCACGCCATGCAGGTCTTCCAGGTAAAATTTCTTTTTAAATTGCCTCCAGGCATGCTCAAACATGTAAGCGCGCTCTGCAGTTTCGTTCAGGTTCATTTCCGACGAAAAATTAACGCCTTCCTTTTTACCCTCCTTAACAGAGATTTTAGCAAGCCTGCCTCCTTTTTCAATGAGAAAAAGGTCTTCACCTTTTTTATCCAGCTCCAAACGGCTTTCACCACTGTTAAGGGTAACAAAAAGCTTAGTTTCCTTCTCCCGGAATTTAGTGCGCCACAAGTTGTTTCCTTCTTCAAAACGTGTAAGATAGTATAGGTTCTCAGCATCCTTATCCATTACAAAATCGCTAAGGCGGGATGAGTGTATGGTAAGCTTCTCCTTGCGGTCTGCAAGACCCTGAAAATCAATTTTAAGGGGTTTTACGGTCTCTTTCTCATCCTCTTTACCCTTATCCTTCTTTTTGTCCTTATCTTCTTTTGTGTCGCTTTTTTTATCAGTGACTTTGTCTTTTTTTGCATCTTCCTGCTCTTTCCAAAGTGCATATTCAGCTTTGCTCAGGTCAAATTTTTTCTTTGCATCTTCAGTAAGAAAAACAGCATACACATCATTCTCACTGCCCCAGCTGCCGTGGCTGCGGTACCCTTCTTTATCAGATGCCCAGTACACCATCTCGCCACCCATGCCAAATTTAGGTGAACTATTGTTATAGCCGCTCTCGGTAAGGTTTATAGGCATCTTGCCGTCGTTTACATTGAGCAGTCCAATGTCAGTATTCCACCGCTCATAGGCCATGTATGTAACCGCCAGCCATTTGCTGTCCGGGCTCCATGTAAAGTACTGGTCGCCATCCTGATACGAGTAATTATACGTACCTGCAAGCACCGTGCGCACATTGCCGGTAGCTTTATTTTTAATGCGTATGGTTGTACGGTCTTCCAAAAAAGCAATCTCCTTACCGTCAGGCGAATACTGACCCTGAAAGGACTCCTTCCCTGAATTTACCACAGCTGATTCCTTAATATCTGTGGCATTAAAGAAATACTTCTCGTCTTTATTCCCCAGCGTACTCTCATAAATATTCCAGCTGCCATTACGTTCGCCACTGTATAACAAGCTTTTGCCATCGGGGCTAAACTGTATGTTGCGTTCCTGTTCCGGTGTGTTGGTAATCCTTTTGGTAAGGCCAAACTCAATTGAGGTTACAAATACTTCGCCGTGCACTATAACCGCGGCTTCTTTACCATTAGGCGATATTGCAAAATCATCGGCATCACCCTTAATTTGTTCTATCCTGCTTTGATTGTAGCGTTCATCTGACTGTATTTTGATAGCCAGTTTTTGCGGCTGGCCCCCTTCCTTCTGTGTATAGATTTCGCCATTCCATGTGTAGCAAAGCATACCATTTCCTGCCCGGCTCAAAAAGCGCACGGGATGCTTTGTAAAGTTGGTAACCTGTTCTGCTCCAGCCTCTTTATTATTATTTAGCGATGCTTTCCACACATTAAAGGTGCCGTTCCTTTCACTTAAAAAAAAGTATGCACTGCCATCGGCAAACACAGGGTTACGCTCTTCGGTATTTGTCTCTGTAACCTGGCTGTATGTACCTGATTTAACATCATATATCCACAAGTCACGTGTTACAGATGAGGTTTGGTGCTTGCGCCACGGGTCTTCATATCCTTTGCGGTCATGATAAAAAATGGTGTTGCCCTCGGGGCTGTAAATCGCCATTTCGGCTGGAATGGGCAGTATACGCTTCTCCATTCCGCCTGTTGTCTTCACTTCATAGAGCTCCTGTAAAAATGCGGTGGGAAATATAGACGATTGCGCATCATCAAGCCTTGAACTGGTAAATAATATCCTGTCTCCCAACGGACTGAAACCTGATGGGATATCGTCTGCCGAATGAAAGGTAAGCCTCTTGGCAGGGCCTCCCGTAGCAGGAATTATAAAAACATCTTTATTGCCGTGCCGCGTAGATGAAAACGCAAGTTGCTTACTGTCAGGGCTCCACACAGGATCTGCATCATAAGCTTCGTGTATTGTTAGCCTCAAAGCCTGGCCCCCGGCAGCCGGAATAGTAAAAACATCACCCTGATAAGAAAAAGCTATAAGGCTGCCATCCGGCGATATTGCTGCATTGCGCAGCCATTTTGGGGCGTCATCGGGCGTGGGGTCAACCTGGGCGTTACCATTTACAAAGCTAAGGCACAGCGCAATGAGAGCAATTTTTTTCATAAATTCACATTTAAAACAAATATAGTATTTGTCAGCAGAATTTAAACATCGGCATAAAATAATATTTCAGGCATCATCAGATTTTATTCTTCTATATTTGCGATTTATTTACCACATCACTATATTTGCCTACCATTAGCACTATCTTTTATGAAAAAACTGCCATTATTACTATTCGCCTTGTTATTCTCAATAACAACATTTGCCCAGAACAAAGAAAAAATTAAAGGCAGCAAAATTGTAACAATTACAAAAAAAGAATTACAACCCTTTGATACTGTAGAAGTTGAAGACAACATAGAGCTATATCTTGTTAAAGGCAGCATTGAAAGCCTTGATATTGAAGCAGATGATAACCTGCATGATGCAATTATGGCAGAGGTAAACGGCACTAACCTAAGGCTTTACACCTCCAAAGAAATTAGCGGGGCTAAAAAATTAACCGTACGCCTTACCTATACAGATGCCCTAAAAGCAATTAGCATAAAGCACCAGGCTGTTTTGTACGCGCTTGAAGATCTTGAATTACAAGATATTAGCATTAAAAATCTCGATTTCTCAAAGTCATTCCTTAATGTTAAGGCGAGTACGTTTAACCTCAACATGAATGATAAGACAACCGTTGAATTAAACCTAAAAAGTGATAATGCAAGCATCGAAATGAGCAAAAACGCACAGCTTAAAGCGCTGATTGCCAGCCAAAATATTAAGCTTGACATGTACCAGAAAACCATAGCGGTTGTAGAAGGAGATGCTGCAGCTATGCAACTGCGCACTGATAACAATGCTACTTTTAACGGTAAAAACTTCACAGTCAAAAATATGGAGGTTCTTGCAGAGAGTGCTACAAAGTGTAGTATATTAGCTACGGAAGGACTAAGTGTAGGTGCTTCCGGCAAATCAATAATTGAAGTTTATGGCACTCCTGTAAAATTGGGAATGACTAAACTTGAAGGCACGGCTACCATTCTTAAAAAGGAGTAAAATCTTACACGCCAGTGCCTAATTCTTCACTTTCGGAGTTAGAGATTGATAATCAAATTACCCGGTTTTGAAACTTTCCGACATTCAGAATTTAGCTACAAATCTCATTGAAAAATAGCTTAATATTTCACTTTTGGAGTTAGAGATTCAATAGCAATTTAGATCCTAAGTTCTCCCTAAATTCAATTTTTTGTAACCGGACGTTTGTCACTTACGCCTATTGTTTACCCACGCTAATTTCAACCTGAATTCACTTTTGTAAGCCATGCTTAATTTGAATCTTAAATATGCTTTCTGAAGTTGTCAACTAAACCCTCCTCTCATCGGCCTTCCAGTCTTTAATTGATTTTTTAATAGCATCACCCGATAAATTATCAGCAATAGCTTTTCGGGCAAGTGCCGCCAATGCCGCATCCTGGGCAAAGCGCAGTGCAAAAAGCTGCCCATCGGTTAGTTCAGCTTCAAGTGGCTCAAAGCGTTGCCCGGTGGTAGCCAGGTAGCGGTAACGCAGCTCCAGCAGCACGGTTCGGTTTTGAAGCGTTAACGCATAGTGTTGCCGCAGCATCCAGGCAAGCCAGGTAAGGCCGGCAAAGCCCATACCCATGGTTATCCATAAGTTCCTGTAATCCTCAGTGCTCCACGCATTCCAGCCGCACCAGCCCATAAGCACCAGCATAACAGGGTAAAACACAAAATGATGGGGCGGATAAAAGCGAATGTGGTTGTTATAATTCTGGCCTTTTGTCATGAATGGATAAGATTGATGTGATTAATGAAAGGATGAAGGTAGCATTATAAATGCAAATTACAAAAATAGCTAACAAAGCAGTTTCATTATTGTGGAATGGTACCCCAATTACCTCCAGTCCCACCGTTTCTTTTCCAGGCAGGCGGCAATAGTGGCTTCAAAGCGCTTTTGGCGGGTCTTTTCCTGTTTGGCAGTAGTTATCCAGTGCAGTACAACTTTTTTGTAAGAAGGCGCCATAGCTGTAAAAAAGTCCCATGCCGGTTTATTGGCCCTGAACTCGGCTTCCATTTCCTTCGGAAGTGTTGCCACCTCTTTCTGCTCAAAAGCGTAGACCCTGCTGTTGGCTTCCTTACGCTTTTCAAAAGCGGCAATACCCGCAGGCTGCATCAGCCCTTTTTGCAGCAGTATGGCTACTTTATCAATATTTACGGCGCTCCATATGCTGGTGGGTTTGCGTGGCGTAAAACGTATGCTATACGCCTCTGCCCCCATAGACCGGCGCACGCCGTCTATCCAGCCATAACACAGCGCCTGGTCTACACTTTGCGGCCAGGTCATGCTGGGTTTGCCGCTGCCGGTTTTATAAAAGCCCACAAGCAGTTCGGTTTTAGTGGCATAGTTTTCATCCAGCCATGCCCTAAAGTCTTCCTGGGTTGAAAAAAAGGTAGGTTCCATAAATTTTATTGAATGTGTTATCTCTGTTAAAAAAATATAAATAACTTTAAAAAAAATCCATAACATGTTTAAAATTAAAATATTAAGAAGTTAATTTTAAGTTAAAGAATTAGTTGGTTGAAGATTTTTATTACTTTTGAGTAAACCAATTAACTATATTACATGAAACTCCTTAATTTTCTGAAAAGCATTTTTGCTTTTTTTATTTTATCATTAGTCTTTAGTAGTTGCGCAGAAGATTCTCCTTCATCCATAAATGTAGGAGCTATTAGTACAACGTTGAACGTTTTTAATAATGAATATAGTTATTATAACTATGGAAGCGGCAAAGTTGCACTAACTTTATTTGGCGTTGACAAAGAAATTGAAACTAACGGGCTAACAATTGACAGTGAAGCTAATTTTTTAAAAGTTGCTCAGGAATTTATAAATCATTATAACATTGATCTTGATGACATTAGTGAAATAAAAAGCATCTGTATCTATGGTAAAAAAGCATCCTTAACTATTGATGAAAATATAACAGGCTTTTCAGTTATAATCAATAATGGAGGTAGCTATCAACATTTAATGTTTGAAGTAAAAAATGATATCGCAATTTCTTTAAATAAATTTAACAAAAACTATTCAACCGGAATTCTGTCAGAAACATTCGGCAACTTTAGCTATAAATTAAATAAATATAACACATATTATTTACTTGTTAGAAATCCTAAGAAAAACAATAATAACCACAGAGAATTTGAGAAATTTGCAATAGATAAAATGCTTCTTGAACAATATCCGATAATTATTACATATCAAATAGCCAGTACACATTACTGTAGCGAAGCAATATGTTCATCAACAGACATAGGGTTTTGCACAGAATTAACTGATACTCAAGATTCATATTGCGGTGAAAGTTCATACATCACAGATGGGCCCTGGTGTCCTGAAGATGAAGATGAATTAATAGTCGATCCAGACCATGATCGGGATTATTCTACACAAAGGACAGCAATGTACAATATTAGAGATCAAATATTATCACTCTCAAATAAAGGTACTCAATATAAAGACTTTTACTATAAATTAGGATATGTATTTAAAGTTACTGATATTTATAATGTTCAAAACGGTTTTTATAGTACAGACATTAAATATATAATGGATTTTATAAGAACAAAATCTACTTTATTTTGGACTGCTACTAACAGCGGTGTACTTATCTCTTCTAGTGAAGCATTATCTCTAAAACAAAAAATTACCAAATTTAGAAATTTAACTACAAATGTGGAATATCAATCCATAATGAGTACACTATCTAACGATTTAGATTATATGACAAACAAGCCGAAATCTGATATTTTGAATTATATGACACATTAGTATTATGATACGATCTCTGTTATTAGTTTCCATTTGTATACTTGCAATTCTTTTTATTTCGTTAGTGAATAAAAAGAACTACAATGATATTTCTGGCACCTATGTCAGCAAGGCTCCAAACAGGGAAGAAAAGATTAGTATAATGTACAGCAGGGGATATTTTAATTTCCTTTATACTAGCGAAGGAGATGAAATCCTTCAATTAGATAAGGATAGTACTTTTACATATACCAGAACTTTATGCAAAGTGGGTGAAAGAATATTTAAAGGTAAATGGCATGTAACCGAAGATAGAGTTTCCTTACACTATGAAAATGAAGGTAGAAAAGATAAATCTTTTAATTTTGAAAAAGCACAATTATACAATATAAGCGATGCTGTTACTGAAGGGAAAAAAATGAAAATGCTCACATTGTTCAAAAAAAAGTAGAAGGGGAAGCTTAGCTTCCCCTTCTTTTGCTTATAATTTTCGGCAGGCTGGCTTCTTCCGTTTTGCTGCTCGGCTCAATAAGGGTATTGAGCTCCTTAATTTCGGCAGGCGTAAGTTCGCGGTAGCGGCCCACCGGCACATCAAGAGATATGTTTATAATACGTGTACGCTTAAGCGCCGTTACCTCATAGTCAAGATATTCGCACATGCGGCGAATCTGTCGGTTAAGTCCCTGTGTAAGTATAATTTTAAAGATATATTTGCTCACCTGCTCCACATGGCACTTGCGGGTAACGGTGTCAAGTATGGGTATACCGCTGCCCATACGCATTATAAACCTGTCAGTTATTGGGCGGTTAACGGTAACTATATATTCTTTTTCGTGGTTGTTGCGGGCGCGAAGAATCTTATTTACAATATCGCCGTCATCGGTCATAAATATCAGCCCCTCGCTGGCCTTATCCAGCCGCCCTATCGGAAAAATGCGTTTGGGGTAGTTTATGTAGTCTACAATATTATCCTGCACATCAGGGTTAGTAGTGCACTCAATACCTACCGGCTTGTTAAAGGCCAGGTAAACGTGCCTGTCTTTCTTTTCGGTAATCAGCCTGCCGTCAATCCGTATCTCGTCATCAGGGCTAACTTTAGTGCCCATTTCGGGCACCACACCATTAAGGGTAACGCGGCCCTCTCCAATAAGGCGGTCGGCTTCACGGCGTGAGCAGTACCCGGTTTCGGCAATAAACTTATTGAGGCGTTTCAAATCTTCCATACCGCAAAAATACGCAAAATGCTTTATATTTTATGGAGCGCACGGCAAGGGTTTCTTTGCAGGCGCATTTCCTGCCATTGCCTTTATCTGCCGCCCTGCGGTTGGCAGGATACCGGCGCCGTCAGGGCTATGAAGGAGTGGGGATTGATTTATAGCCACACCACATTTACCCCATAGTTTCACTATGGGCTGTTAAAAGTTTGACCCTTACAGGGTCAGGAAATGTGCGGGTTAAAGATATTGTAATATCTAAAATGTGGTATATTCGTACATATCATTTATAGTATGTCACATTCATTATCCTGCAATTACATCCATTTAATTTTTAGTACAAAATACAGGGAGCAATACATAACGCCCGATGCAGAACCATCGCTATATGCTTATATAAAAGGTACATGCGAAAACTTAGAGTCGCCGGTTGTGGCTATTGGCGGTATGCCTGACCATATACACATATTGTTGCGGATGTCTAAAAATGTTAGCTTGGTTACCCTTGTAAAAGAAATAAAGGTAAACTCATCTAAATGGATAAAACAACAAAACAACATACCCCATTTTTACTGGCAAATTGGTTACGGTGCGTTTTCGGTAAGTCCGCAAAATACTATCCGCGTTTATAATTATATCCTAAACCAAAAGGAACACCATAAACAGGAAAGTTTTCAGCAGGAGTATCTTACCATACTAAAACAAAGCAAGGCCGATTTTGACGAACGTTATATATGGGATTGATTTTCAGCTCCCAAGACCCTGTAAGGGTCAAACCTTCCACAGCCCACGGTAAAACCGTGGGTATGGCGCAATAACAACAACCATGTCCTGACCCTGTAAGGGTCAAACTCTCCAAAGCCCATAGTGACACTATGGGTAAACTATCGGTATTATGAAATCTCTTATAATATAGGCAACCTAATACTGCACAATCAGTTCCTTTATCAGGGTCCGCACTTTAGGCTCTGCGCTGCCGGCGGCACGCAGCACCTCACCGTGGCTTACTGTATCAACATTCTCCTGGCTGTCGCCCATATCGGTAATAACGCTAATGCCAAAACATTCCATGCCCATGTGGCGTGCCACAATAACCTCGGGCACCGTGCTCATGCCCACACAGTCGGCGCCCAGCACCTTAACCATACGGTATTCTGATAAAGTTTCAAATGTAGGCCCCTGTAACGCCAGGTAGATCCCGTCTTTAACATCAATACCCTGAGCAACGGCAATCTCTTTAGCCTTATTAATCATTTTGCGGCTGTAGGGCTCGCTCATGTTTACAAACCGTGGGCCAAAACGCTCATCGTTCGTCCCCCTTAGCGGATGTTCGGGCATCAGGTTAATGTGGTCATAAATAAGCACCACATCGCCCACTTTATAAAACGGGTTAACCCCGCCGCTGGCATTGCTCACAATAAGCTTTTCTACCCCCAGCGCCTTCATAACCCTTATGGCAAAAGTAACCTCCTGCATGCTGTAGCCCTCATAATAATGAAAGCGACCCTGCATGGCCACTACGTTGCTTTGGCCTATTTTGCCAAAAACCAGCCTGCCCTCATGCCCCGCCACAGTAGTAGCCGGAAAATTAGGCAAATCGCTGTAAGGTATAGAATGTTCTATTGCTATATCATCGGCAAAGCCACCCAGGCCGCTCCCCAGTATAACACCATAATGAGGTGAGGCGCTAATTTTATTCGTTATATATGTAACGGTTTGCTGTACTTTTTCCCACATAGTTTAAAATAGTATTATCAAAATCATCGCTATCCGCAATAAACATGCTGCTTATGGGCAGGTAAAACAGCCTGGTGGCCGGTAACCTGCCTTTAAGCCTTGTGTAGTCTTTCTCGGTAGTTATAATTAGTTTGTCTTTTGCTAATTCATTTAATTCGTCCAGTTCGCTTTTGGTAAAAGCATGGTGGTCAGGATATTTTTTGATAATCATGTCCGGCCCTTTCAGCAAATCAAAAAAGCGCTCGGGCTTTGCAATGCCTGCCACCAGCACCTTAGGCATGTTTTTAAGGGCCTCTATATCCAGCTCTTCTGTTTCCGAATATACGGCATAAGCATAATCAATACAAGTAAAGAATACCTTTTGTGATGCTTTTGGGGTAAGCTTTTTAATGATGCGCTGCCTGTCTTCCTCACTAAAATAACGGGGGCATTTGGTTACCACAATAACATCGGCCCTTGATGCCCCGGTGCGGCTTTCGCGCAGGTTTCCCGCAGGCAAAATATAATCATCAGCATATATATCGCCATAAGCGGTAAGCAGTATATAAAAGCCGGCTTTAAGGCGACGGTGCTGGTAGGCGTCGTCAAGCAGTATCACTTCTGGCTTAGGGCTTAGCGCTAAAAGCGTAGATACACCGTTAACCCTGTCGGCATCAACTGCCACATTTATATCCGGAAATTTGCTGTAAAACTGGTAGGGCTCGTCACCTATTGTTTGCGCACTGTCTTTGTTGCCTGCTAAAATAAAGCCTTTGGTTTTGCGCCCATAGCCGCGGCTCAGGGTTGCTACCCTGTATTTGTGGGCCAGCAGGCGTATAAGATATTCGGTTTGCGGGGTTTTGCCGGTGCCGCCGGTACTCAGGTTACCTACAGCAATAATGGGCACATCAAATGCATAGCCCTTAAAAATACCCTTATTATAAAATACATTACGCAGTGCCGTTACCAGCCAGTACAGGGCAGAAAAGGGCAGCAGTAGTTTTCGCAAATGCTTCATACCACAAAGTTACATTTTAATGGACTAATGCCACAAAAGCGTGCAAAAATCCAAAAAATAAAGCTTTGGTAGTAATAACAGCCGTGTAATATTTATGAGATGCCGTTAAATACGCTAAACTTTTAACGGAAATATTTGGATATGATAATGCTTTTTCATTTTTTTGCTATTCACAAAATAACCTGCACTGAAAAATGAAAAAAATAATATACATACTGGCTGTAACAGGCTTAATAACCATAGTAGCCTGTTCTGACGGGGATAAGCTACCATCAGTAAATTATTCTGGCTGCCAGACATGTGAAGTTGCAGGTGTGAGCCCGGATTCCAGTCCTGAAGATTATGAAATATGTACGGGCCTGCATACGTATCAGTTAGACACTACGCCTTTTCCTGATACTATAGACAACCCTGTAGAATTAAGCTATGAAACGGTATATGTAGATGGTGCCGATACAAATCTGGCCGCAGCCGAATATTTTACGTTATTTTGTGATAACGCCTATAACCCGGATGCAAACAACCCTAATCCACCGGGCACCCCCACCACCACTTGTGTTACCTGTGCAGAAAGTGATATGCTGCCCGCACCGGTTAATATTTGTAAAGGAACAAACGGCAATGCCTTTGTGGGCAATGCAGACCAGCAGATACCTTATGAGCAGTATATAGACGCGTTTGAAACCGCCAGCCACACCACCTGCGAATAATATAATTGATACAATATTAAACTGCCTCTTTTAACGGGGCAGTTTTTTTATTACTAATTTTGGCTAAAACCGTGTTCATTTTATGAAGATTAAAGATATAATGGCCGTGCTGGATGCCATGGCTCCGCTGGCATATGCCGAAGATTTTGATAATGTTGGTCTGCTTACCGGCAATGCAGATACTGCCTGCACCGGTGTATTAGTATGCCATGACGCGCTTGAAACCGTGCTTGACGAGGCTATTGCCAAAGGATGCAACATAGTGGTGTGCTTTCACCCCATACTTTTTAGCGGGCTAAAAAAAATAACCGGCAAAAACTATGTAGAGCGCACTGTAATAAAGGCCATTAAAAATGATATTGCAATTTATGCGGTACACACCGCGCTTGATAACCACAACCATGGCGTAAACAAAATTTTTGCTGATGCACTGGGCCTTACCAATACCACCATTCTTGTGCCAAAGGAAGGCTTTATCCGCAAGCTGGTTACGTATACTGTGCCGCAAAATCATATACAGCTGCGCAATGCGCTTTTTGCCGCTGGCGCGGGAAGCATAGGCAATTATGACAACTGCAGCTTTAACAGCCGTGGGCAGGGCACCTACCAGGGCAACAACAATAGCAACCCGGTAATAGGCAGCCGTGGCGAATTTACTGAGGCCGATGAGGTTAAAATTGAGGTAACATTTGAAAAACACCTTGAAGGCAATATTTTAAAAGCCCTTTTTGCAAACCACTTGTATGAAGAAGTAGCTTATGAAATCTACAACCTAAACAATACCCACCAAAATATTGGCCTGGGCATGGTGGGCACACTTCCTGAGGCTTTAAGCGAAACAGAGTTTTTGCAGCTGGCAAAAGATAAGATGCAGACGGGCGGCATTCGCCACAGCGCTTTTACTGGTAAAAAGGTATCTATGGTAGCTGTTTTGGGCGGGTCCGGCAGCTTTGCCATTAAAAATGCCATTGCAGCCGGTGCTGATGCTTACCTTACGGCCGACCTTAAGTACCACCAGTTTTATGAGGCCGAGGGGAGGCTGCTTTTAGCAGACATTGGCCATTTTGAAAGCGAGCGTTACACGGCACAGTATATGGCCGATTATTTAGACCAAAACTGTGAGGGGATGAAAATTATACTCTCTGAAGTTGATACAAACCCGGTAAAGTATTTTAAATAACTGCTTTAAAACAGCATTTTTATAAATTCAAGCACAGCACCCAGGCCCGCCAGGAAGATTATTACAACCATAATAAAACAGCCCCACGCAAGCTTTGGCCGTAGCCATTTTATAACGGCTCTGTCTTCTTTAGGCGGCTGAGGAACTTTTTTAACAGCGCGAATATCGCTTTGTACTTTTTGTTTCTCGCCCTCAAGATAATCCAGCCTTTTACGGGCATATACAGGGAGTGTTGTTGCATCGCCGCGGTACTTAAAATCTTTTAACGCCTGTACCGCAGAATAGTTTATGGTTTGCATATAGGCATCTACACATCTTTGTATAGTTGGGGTTGGCTCTGTAAGCAGCCAGTAAAGGCCGGCAAGGTCTAAAAAACCGGCTTCATAATATAGCACGGCTAATGCCTCCCGCACCTCCATAGCATCCGGGTAGGTATTAATTACATTGCGCAGCCTTTGGCCGGCCTTGTTTTTTTTACCCTCGCTTACTTCTTTTTTAGCCAGCAAAAGTTGGTCACCTATATACATTGCACCTATAAATTAAGTACCGGTAAATATATCAATTTGTAAGGGGGTAACAAAAAATTATATAGTTGATTATCTTACGAAAAAAATCCCTAATTTTGCAATCATTTTATCGGAAGAAAATACAAATCCAGTTAAGTACTTATAGATTATGGCGAACAAGGAACTAAGTGTTGAAGAAAAGTTAAGGGCACTTTATGATTTACAGTTAATTGATTCAAGGATAGACGAAATTACAAACGTAAGAGGAGAACTGCCTCTTGAAGTTGAAGACCTTGAAGATGAAGTTGCCGGCCTAAGCACAAGGCTTGATAAACTTAAAACTGACCTTGACTCCATCGAAGAGCAGATAAAAGAAAAAAAGAACAATATAGACGACCATAAAGCTGCCATTAAGAAATATACTGAGCAGCAAAAAAATGTGCGCAACAACCGCGAATTCAACTCGCTTACTAAAGAAATTGAGTTCCAGGAGCTTGAAATACAGCTTGCTGAAAAGCACATTAAAGAAATGAAGGCTTCTATTGAGCACAAAAAAGAAGTTATTGCACAAAGCAGCGAAAAGCTTGAAGCTAAAAGCAGCCACCTGGGCCACAAAAAATCTGAGCTGGACGCTATTATGAGCGAGACCCAGAAAGAAGAGAGCTTTTTAAAAGAAAAATCTGCCGAATACCAGGCACAGATAGAAGAAAGGCTTCTTGCAGCTTATAACAGGATACGTGGCAGCGTGCGCAATGGCCTTGCAGTAGTATCTATAGAGCGTGGTGCAAGTGCAGGCTCGTTCTTTACCATACCGCCGCAAACCCAGATGGAAATTGCAGCCCGCAAAAAAATCATTACAGATGAGCACAGTGGCAGGATACTGGTAGACAGTGCACTGGCCGATGAAGAAAGAGAAAAGATGGAGCAATTATTTGCCAAAATATAATTATAATGAAGCCCTCGCTTAGCGGGGGCTTTTTGTTTACACGCCATGCTAAAAGCGCTTAAATACATTCTTGCCAAACTGGTGGGGCTTTACATAAACTTACTTAGTTTTATTACGCCAAAAAAAGCAGGCCGCCTGGCTTATGGCTTTTTTACACAGCCGCGCGACGGAAGGCTGATACATGGCAGGCTGCCCGGCATATTGCGCGAGGCTAATGCCGAAATGATTACCCACAACGACCTTATTTTTCAAACCTACACCTGGCCGGGTAATGCCACCACCGTACTTTTAGTGCACGGATGGGAAAGCAATGCCTCCCGCTGGAAATTGCTTATAAGCTACCTTAAAAAAGCGGGTTGTACCATTATTGCCATAGATGCCCCGGCGCATGGCCTTTCCGGAGATACAAACTTTAGCATACCCCGCTACGCCCAATTTATTGATTGTATGGTGCAGCGCCACGAACCCCAATATATGGTAGGCCACTCGTTAGGCGGAGCTACCGCAATATATTACCAGAGCCACTATAAAAACAGTACGCTGCAAAAGTTGGTATCGTTAGGCGCCCCATGCGATTTTACTACCATTATGGGTAACTTTCGTAATTTACTAAGTCTTAGCAGCCGGGTAATGCGCCTTATGGGCAGCCATTTGCTGGATAGCTACAAAATAGACCCGGCAAAATTTTCGGGCAGCCTTTTTGCCTCAAAAATTACAATTGATGGCCTTATTGCGCATGACAGGAAGGACAAGACCGTTGCCTTTACCGAAGGCGAAAAGATTGCCAAAGCATGGCCCAAAGCAACATTTATCGTTACAAATGGCCTGGGGCACAGCATGCACGATATGGCGCTTTATGATGCCATATTCGATTTTTTATTTGAGGTGAAAGCCTTACAACTAAAGGTTGATGAACAGCAAAACACCGTAGCCATATAATGTACTTTATTTCTTATAGATATAGGCGGAATATTTTGGTGGCTTTTTATAAAGTTTGGCCGGACAGATCTTAATGATGAGCTGAGCAAGGATAATTTGTCGCGCAATATTCTGGTTATAGTTGCCATTGTAATTGTAGGGATGTACATCTCCATCAATTTCTTTTGATTGATATAATTGCAGCCTCATGAGCCTGTAAGACCAAACCCCTACCCCTTCTTCAGCAGCACCGGATAGCTTTTTTTACCATCGGCACTTTTACAGGTACCTTTAATGGTGTTGTCTTCAAAAGTTGCGGTAATCGTGCCTACTTCCCTTCCATCATCATCAGTTTCGGTAAGCTGCAATACCCCATCGTTAAAATCGCCTTCCATAAATATTCCCACACCATAGTCTGTATAGGCATACGTGGCGTTCATATAGTCTTCATAGCCGTCCAGTACCATAAGCACGTCTTTGCCGGCTATTGTACCTTCAAAAAGCTGTGGCAACGAAGCTGATGTATACCCGCCTACATCTTTATTGTCAAGGCCAAAAATACTTTTACCATAATCGTTAAGATAAGGCGCAATAGTCTTTACATCAAAATCAATCAGGTTTTCTACACCCATAACCCGCTGTTGTTTAGTAAAGCAGTTACGGGCATCCAGCATCAGCACGTTATCTGTTATATAAAAATCAAGCGTGGGCATGCTTTCCATATTTTCTATCAGGCCGTTAAAATCTTCTTTTTCAGTATCTGTTGCTGCCTGTGTTATTTGCTTGTTTACCATGGCTTCCCAACGCTTATCAACAGCTTCCCTAAAGCTAAGGTAACCTTTGCTTGTCATAATATCGGTAAGCTCAATTACATCGCCTGTTTGCGCGTTAAAGTTATAGCACTTATTTGTATAATGCCACGTAGCGGCACTGTAGCTTATCTCAAAGGTAACAGACAGCACCCTGCTGCTGTTGCCGTTTACCTCAAAACTTATATTTGAGGCGCCCTCAAATCCCTCATCCTGGTAGCGTGTCAGCTCTTCAAAAATATCCTTCCGTTCATACCCTGCCAGCATCTGCAGTTCAGAAAGCTGTAAAAGCCGGTTTATTTTATTTGTGACTGATGCATTTGCCCCTGCATTAAATATTGGGAAGCTGAGCTCGTCTCCCCTCGTTTTAGTTTCATAGTTAAAATAAGGCTTTTGGGCAACAGCACTGCCCGCCAGGCAAAGTGTAAACAAGAGTATAAAGGAGATTAGCCTGCGCATAGCATATAAGTTGATGCACCAAATGTAGCAGATTTTTCATCCGGTTTGCCCGATGGCACAAAATAAAAAATCCTGCCCAGAACGGGCAGGATTTACTTTTCCCGGATGGGAAAAAATTAAAAACACGAAACTAACACTTATTTTACAATAAGTTTTTTTGTTATGCCATCGGCTGTCTTAACCAGGTAAATACCTGTAGCAAGCCCTGATGTATTTATAGTAAGGGCATCTTTAGCAGCATACACCATTTTGCCGGTATAGTCATACACCTCAACATCGGCCATGCGGTTAAAGTAGGCTATGCCGTTTTCTGCCGGGTTAGGGAAAACCGTAAACGCGTTATGGTGCGTGTAGTCTCCGGTGCCAAGGTTTTCTGTATTTACAGCATATACCGTTAGCGTACCGCTAATTTCGTTAGCCACAACAACATAAGGTGTGTTATCCGGGCTATCCGCCTGGCTGATGTAGATAATTCCTTCCGGGCCATGGTCTCCGGCATAAGATGATACACTCCTGCTGTTGTTGTAGTCTACAAACTTAGCATCGGCAGGATCTGTTATATCATATACCATAACACCGCCTATACGCTCAAGGCTTATAAAAGCAAACGTTTTGTCGCCAATTGCTGCAACGGTTACACCTTCGGGCTCAGGGCCTTTTGCGCGGCTGCGGCTCTTCAGGCTGTTGTCCTCATGGTCAGAGTTAAACAGTGCGTTTATAGAAAGTGCTGTAGCAGTATATACCTCAAAGTCATTACCGCTGTCAAACACAATTTCCTGCGTATCGGCATTAAATATTGAGAACGAACGTGCGCCAAGTGCATACATTTGCTCATAGGCCGTTCCGGCATCATTTTTACCGTCAAATGCCGTAACCCTGAACCTGCCTGCATTGTATGATTTTTTAAGCATTGCAGCTTGCGGGTATGCAGCAGCATCAAGGTTGTAGGTAGCAGCGCCAATAGTGGTACGCTCTACAAAACCGGTATATTCTTTCTCATCGCCTTCGTTAGCGGTTACAATATAGTTAACACCGCCTACGCTGTAGGTGGCGGCACCATCGGGCATGTAATAGGCTTTTATAGGCCAGTTTGCAATAAGTATCTCGTTGTTGTTATCTGATATATCAAAGCCATTACCGGGAGCGCTAACATCTTTTGTGCCAAGGGCCCAAACATCGGTAATTGTACCTGTAGACAGGTTAACTTCTGCAACCGCGTTATTTTCCTGCAATGTAACCCATGCCTTTTGAGAGTCGGCACTTGTAGTGATGTACTCCGGCTCAAAATCCTGAGACATGGTGCTTTCTGCTTTAAGCTTCCTTACGCCCTGTGCAAGCAGTGCAGCTTCGGCAGCGTTTCCGTTATAAGCGGTAAACAGCAGTGTATTTACATTAGCCTGTGTTACGTTAGCAATACCTGCACTGATATCAATAATACTTACTGATCCTTCCGGGTCAATGCTGTAATTGGCATTAGGCTGGCCTTCGTTAGCCGTAAGCACTTTTGTACCATCCGGCGTAAAAGCGATGTTATCGGGCAGTGCGCCTACCGTTACCTGTTTTATAAAGGCACCGTTAGTGTCAAAAAACACCACTTTACCGTTAACTGTTTCATCAGCGTTAGGCGAAGCCACGGCCACAAGGCCATTTTTAACCGCTACACTGGTTACCCCGCCATAAACCGTCATGTCTATAGAACCGGTAGTTACAGGTGTTTCAGGGTTAGCAAAATTAATAATGTCAAGCCTGCCCTCTACAGCACTGGTAGCAAATAGTTTTTTGCTTGCGGCATCATACACCACAATCTCGCAGGTGCTTTCGTTGGCACCGCTTGGGTCAAAGCTGGTAAGGTAGTCAAGCGTAATATCCTCGTTAGGCTGCGGAGCCTCAATATCGTTATCTTTAATATATACGGTAGCCATAGCCTCACCGGATATGGTAACACCTACCGGGCTTTCAAGGCTAAGTACAAAATATTCTGCAAATTCTTCGGCAGTGGTATCGTCTGTTATAGCAATGGAAACATTTTGCGTTAGCGCACTTGTGCCTGTAAAGGTTAGCGCTGTTGTGGCAGGCATTGTAAAATCTTCGCCGGCTGTGGCGGTGCTCCACGGTGCAGGCTTAACTACCACGTTAACCGAACCCGCTGCGGGGTTGGCCAGGTTAACCACAAAGTTAAGCGTACCTGCATTTTCGTTCACCGTAATAAATTCGCTTGCAAGCGATATTGTGGTAGTGTAGCTAAAGTTAAAAGTATAAGGGCAGGCCATGGCAACACCATTTACATCGGTCACACCATTTACGGTAAGTGCGTTAGTGCTTCCTGCTGCAAAGGCAGTGGCGTATGTAAGAGTAACGGTATTGCCTGCAAGAGTTGCTGTTGTAAGGCCAGTTACTCCGCTGTAGTTAGCCGTGTTTGCAGCCGAAGCAGCATTAAGCGGGTTATTAAATACCAGCTGAATAGTAGTGTTGTTTACAACAGTGGCGCTTTGTACCGTAGGCGAACTTGGAAAAGCCCATGTCGGCCACGTTTGTGGCGCTGTTGCGCCCGCTATGCCCGTCCAGTTGGCCGGGTTTAGCAAGGCTGTTTTAAGTACTGCAGGGGTTCCTGTCATGGTACCGTTGTAATAAGCATTTACCGTATTACCGTCTGCGCTGCCGGGTGCAGTGCTAAGGTCGCTGCTGTTTGCGGCTGTAAGGCCTGCCGGCTGCATAGAAACGCTGCCGCTGCACGATGTGTTGGCTGCAGCCCAGCCGTTGCTGGTAAGGGCGGTAATATAATTAGGCACTATGTTAGTGCCGGTATATACAATTACCTGGTCGCCGCCGGAGCTAAGGCCAAAGCCCGCGCCGGTAACGGTACCCGTGTTAGCCACAAGTGCACTGGTTTGTATGGTAATTACAGTACCTGCAGGTACGCATGTGGTAGCTGTCCATACTATACCGCCGGCACACTGCGCGGGGGTATTGGTAGTGTACTTGCCATCGGTAAGATTGATAAAGGTACCCGCGGCAATATCTACAAATGTTACAAGAGCCACCTCATCTTCGGTTGATGTAGCGTTCATCCTGTAGGCAGTAAACAGCATGTCGCCTGCGGTAAGCGCAGTCTGAAGCGCTATTGTTGTAAAGGTTGATGCAGCAGCTGTTGCCACGGCATTGTTACTTGCATCTTCTACCGCATTAGCAAGCAGCGTTACATAATAAACCTGGGCATTGGCTAAAGCCAAAGTGGGCACTATGGTAATGGTATTATCGGCATAGGTAGCGTCAAACGGCACAAGGGCGCCGGTTGCGCTGTTAAGGCGCACCTCAACAAGGGCATCTACGTTAGTGTTAGTTATGGCAGCATCGTTTATTAGACGTATGCTTTCATTAAACGCAATAGTTATGGGTGTATTAACGGCTACATTAACCGCTGCATTAGCAGGAGTTAGTATGGCCGCAGGTGCAGTAGTATCTATAGTGCCCGGCTGTGCCGTAGCAAATACTGTAAGGTTATCAAAGCGATTGTTACCTTCAAGCCCGCCTATGCCCTGTTCAAACGTTACTTTAATTTTAAAGCTGGCGTTATTATCGGCTCCGGCAATGGCCGAAAAATCAAGCGTAACAAGTTCAGGGGTAACGGCAACCGGGTTAACGGTTTGAAAGGCCGTATAGGTAGTGCCGTCTAATGTATACGACCATTGCTGTATGCTGGCTCCCTGGTTAGAACGGCGCGTAGTAAATTTAACTACAGGGTTTTCATATCCGGTAGTAGGTAGTGCAAAAACAATTCCGCCACCTATTGGGTTATTAAATCTAAGGTGGGTACCCGCTTCTTCCGCGTTTTGAGCGTTAAGTGTACCAAAGTCCTGGCCCGTGCCGCTTGTAAATTCGCTGGCACCGCCTGTAACGTGGGTTACAGAGCCACCGGCTACAAGAAAGGATGTCTCTGTAGTAAAAGGGGTGCCATTAAAGGTCCAGTAGTGCACTAATGCAGGCACAGCCATTATAGTGCCCGTTGCGGTAAAGTTATCAAAGCGGTTATTGCCCACGGCACCGCCACTGCCTTGTTCAAATTCTACCTTTATTTTAAAGTTGGCATTATTATCTGCTCCGGCAATTGCCGAAAAGTCAAGCGTGGCAAGGGCGGGATCACCATCTGCCGGCACTACGGTTTGAAATGTAGTAAATGTTGTACCATCCAGAGAGTAAGACCATAATTGGTTACCGGCACCTGAGCCTGAACGGCGGGTGGCAAATTTTACTACAGGGTTTTCATAGCCTGTAGTAGGCAGTGCAAATACAAGCGCGCCGCCTATGGGGTTGTTAAACCGCAGGTGGGTGCCGCTGGCATCGCCATTTTGGGCATTAAGGTTAAGGAGGTTAAAGTTTTGTCCGGTGCCATCTGCAAAGGCAATGATGCTGGTACCGCCTGCCACATGGCCAATAGATGCGCCACCCATTGTATAAGATGGTGTAGTGATGGCGGTTTGCGAACTGCTATCGTTAAAATTCCAGTAATGCAGCAGGGTTTGTGCTCCCGCCATATTTGCCAGCAGGCCGGCAAACACAAGCATTATGGCTTTCATGTAGTTATTTAGCATAGTATAGTTGTTGATAATTAATAGGTGCAAAACTCTGTCATTGAGTTTATCCCACCTTTAATTAAAAAACAAGGCTGTATTATTATGATGTTACGAATGTTGGCATAACGTAAACCAATCCTTATTGCAGATGTTGCAGGCTTAATATTATTTTAAACTTAAAACTGCCAAAGGCACTAAATAACAGAAAGCCCTGCATATACATGCGGGGCTTCCGTTGGTAGGGATTCTCGGGGGGAAAATCCCAGCTAAAAAAATGTAAGTGGGTGCATTAATTTTTCTTTTTCATACTCTTAATACATAAACGGAGAAATTACAATCATGGTTTTACAAATAATAATTGTTTGTCAACTTTAACGGTTTGGATACATAAAAAAAGCCCCCTGAACAAGGGGGCAACAACATAATCAATAGCACGAGAAAAAATTATTTAGGCATTAGCACAGTATCAACAACATGTATTACACCGTTGCTCTGGTTAACATCAGCAATGGTAATTTTTGCTTTACCGCCTTTTTCATCAATTACCCAGGTGTCTTTACCATCCATTTTAAACCAGAGCTTTCCACCCTGCACCGTTGTAACCTCAGCCGATCCGTTGCCTTTTTTAATGGCGGCGGCTACATCGGCAGCACTCCATTTACCTGATACTACATGATAGGTAAGTATTTTGGTAAGCATTTCTTTGTTTTCGGGTTTTACAAGGGTTTCAACAGTGCCTTTAGGCAATTTGTCAAAAGCGGCATTGGTTGGGGCAAATACTGTAAAAGGGCCTTTACCTTTAAGTGTTTCTACAAGGCCTGCAGCTTTAACGGCAGCAACCAGTGTGGTGTGGTCTTTAGAGTTAACGGCGTTCTCTATAATATTTTTGTTGGGGTACATGGCCGCGCCACCCACCATAACGGTTTTTTGTGCAACAGCTGCACCACTAATAAGCATTGTAAAAGCAATAATTGCTGTTGCTAAAAATTTTGGAGTCTTCATGGTTTGTTTATTAAAAGTTATAGGCTCATTTACGCCGTATAAAAAACCATGGTTTTGCAGATTAGATTATTTAAGAAGATATTAACGATTGAGTCAGGCTCTTCCGGCTTTAATTTTCTTTACCCTTTGCACTGCAAGCAGCACCATGTAAGCAATTATGGCTGCTATAAGGCTCCACTGCTGTACCTGCATTTGCAATGTATTTTCAAATGAAAATAGATAAGAAACAGCATAGGCCAGCAGCCATGCTGTTATTAAAAATGCCAACAGTACAAAAAACCTGTACAAGATGTAGCCCATAACGATTTGAATTACGTTTACACCAAAAATAATAAAAAAAGCCCATGCATCAACTCATGGGCTTAACCAACTAATAAAAACACACTTTATGCTTCTTATCTAACCAAGCATGTTTTCATTTACGGTGTATTTTAAGTTAGGGTTTGCATAGGATTGAAATTTAACTAAATCATTTTATCCGCTCATTATTTCTGAAGCTACTTCATTAACAAATGCTGCATATTCTATATAGGGCACCGTAAAATAATGTACTTCTTCCGATGCATTTTTAAGGTCGCTAAAAAATGTGGGCTTACGCATCAGTTTCCACACTATGTGAAGCATATAGCCATCATCCCTAAACGAAAAAATAATAAAATCATCTGTAAAAGTTGCACCCCTGACCAGGTAGTTATGTATTTCTAAATCATCTACATTGCCCAGCCGTTTGTAAAGCGCATCAAACAGGATGTTTTTATCAGATGTGCCAAGATCTCCAAATCCGGAATCCCTTATTTCCTCCAGCATCCCTAAAAGATAACCGTCAAGATATATGAGGTCTTTGCTGGTGCCGATGAAGTTACCGCCAAACCATATTTTAGCGTAACCCATTAAACTCTTTGCATCAGTAACCTTAAATGTTACGCCCATGTGCTTTTTACCGCCTATCAACTTCATATATCTATAATAATTTTTAAATATAATAAAAACCAACTGCCTTACCGGTGTTACATATCAGAGTTTTTTTTAGCTTTATGGCTTACTTAAAGAACATGCCATTCAAATCAACTTTGCTTGCCCTTACCTGCCTCTGCCTTTTGGCATCCTGTAAAGACGAGAAACAGGAAGAAACAACTGCCCCGGAAGCACCGGCAACCCTACAGGTGCAAATCAGTGATGACTTTACAACCGTAAAGTACCCTAACAAAGCGCTTATTTTATATAACGACCTGATACTGTATAATAAGGACAAGGTTGCGGGCAACAAGATATCCGGGCTGTACGGACTTATAGTGGATATTGACAGTATTTCAAAAGATCGCCTTGCGCTAACCAAAACTAACGACAAGTGCCTGCAGCACAATTTTGTGTATCTAAGCCACCCGAAGATTAAAGGTTGGGTATATGGGCAGGATGTTTTTGAATACCTGCACGATGACCGCGACACCGTTTTTACCCTTCAAGATATTGAATTCAGGCTGTATGCCACTAAAAATTTTGGCGTAGGCGCATCTGATGATGAGGGGCTTACTTTTTGCGGCGACAACAACCCGGTAGTGCTCTACAACTCAAAGTACAAGGCCGAAACATTTGTACCCATGCAGGCTGACACGGTATACAACAGCAACTACATGGTAATGAATGCTTCTGACGGCTGGGAAGATAAACTTAAGGATGCAAGGCTTATTGACGATAAACTTATACTAACCATACACCGCGAATACCAGGAAGGCAGCGCCGATATTACCATAGAAATAAAGCTGCTGGAAAAAGGTTACCACGGTAAGATTATAGATGTGGTTAAATATGATGAACAGTAATATGCTATACAACCTTCACACTCATAAACTTAGTAACAATCCAGATATTGTTGAAGTGGTAAACCGTTACCCTTATGAAGTTATAGATGCACCCTACTACTCTACCGGCATACACCCGTGGCATATTGATATTGAGAAAATAGAGGAACACCTGGCCATCATAGAAGACCGCCTGCAAGACCCCGCGTGCCTGGCACTTGGCGAATGCGGGCTGGACAAGCGCATTGATATTCCGCTCGAAATTCAGGTTCAGGTATTTGAAAAACAGCTTTTATTGGCAAAAAAATATAAAAAGCCCGTAATTTTGCACCTTGTTGCCGCTTTTCAGGAATTGGTAGCGATTAAGGATCGCCTGCAGCCCGGCGTGCCCATGATAGTGCACGGGTTCAGTAAAAATGCACAGGTGGCAAGGCAATTGCTTGATAACGGCTTTTACCTGAGCTTTGGTAAATACCTGCTGCGCAACCCTGAGCTGGGCGATGTGTTTGCCTCAGTGCCGCAGGACTGCTTTTTTTTAGAGACCGACACTATTGAGGAAGGCCTGGAGGCAGTATACGCAAAGGCAGCTTTGGCACGAAATATGAGTATAGACGAACTTACAAACATAGTAAGCACTAATTTTAAAACTGTTTTTAATAATGGCTGAATGGACAGAGCGCGCCCAACTTTTATTTAAAAAGGAGGGGCTGGAGAAATTAAAAAATTCGCATGTAATGGTGGTGGGCCTGGGGGGCGTGGGCTCTTTTGCCGCTGAGTTTTTAGCCCGTGCGGGAGTAGGCACTATGACTATTGTAGATGGTGATGTGGTAGACATTACCAATATAAACCGCCAGCTGCCGGCGCTGCACAGCACTGTGGGGCAGCCTAAGGTAACTATTGTGGGCGACAGGCTTATGGATATCAATCCTGAGCTGAACCTCATCCGCATTAAGGAGTTTTTATCGCCGGAGCGTGCCTATGAGCTGGTAACGGAAGAGTATGATTATGTGCTTGACTGTATAGACAGCATTACTCCCAAGCTCAACCTTATATTATCGGCCCGCCGCAAAAAGGTAAAAATTATTAGTAACATGGGTGCGGGCGGAAAATATGAAGCCAGTAAGGTACGCGTGGCCGATATAAGCAAAACCGAAGTGTGCCCACTGGCAAAAACCATGCGCAAGCGCCTGAAAAAAGAAGGAGTAAGCAAGGGCGTTAAGGCCGTATACTCTGTAGAAACGCCCGATGAGACCAGCCTTAAAATGACCGATGGCACCAACTTTAAAAAATCGTTTTTTGGCACAAACAGCTGGATGCCGGCACTCTTTGGCCTCCACGCCGCCGAAGCGGTTGTAAAACATATTATTGGTAAATAAAAAATGCGGCTCAGGCCGCATTTTTAGTTTATTAGTCTTTTTTATATAAGTGGGTAACATCTTCTTCTTCAAGCCAGGGCTTAATGTAGGCTATCTTACCGTTACGGCGCACCACAATGGGCTGTCCTTGCTTTTTTTAAAGGCAATCAAATTATCGCTTACCTTAGCTATAGCTTCAACTATCTTTTGCATATGCGGGCTCAATTTTTCAGCTTCCATAATTTCCCTTTATTGTTTTAAATTTAAATTCATCAAATATAAAAACTTTGTATTGATAATTAATATTTAGCTGTTAATACCACTTTGTTTGAAATAATTTTACCGTTAAAAACTTCAATATTATTGCGCTTCAGGTTGTCCTTCTCCGTTTTTAAAAGCACTTTGTTAATCAGATTTTTATCATAATTAAGTTCTACAGCAAACTTTAAATCTGCCGCCTCCGGCAAACGGAATGTATAATTTTCTTTGGCAAACGGCAGCGAAAGTAATGCTGTAAAATCCCAGCTTTCTCCTGCCCTGACTATAACTGCCTGTCTAAAATAATTATCATATCTTTCCTTGTCATTTAAAACGCCCAGATGATTATACTTATCATTTTTTACATCCTCATTCTTAACAAGTAAGTTCATTTCACACAACTGGCAATCATCAGTAAATACAGGATGCACAAGATGATTTGCACCACGAATGGTATCATTATTAGGATATGTAATCGAAAAATTAATACCCTGGAGCTGGATAAGGTCGATTTCTTTAAGAAAAAGCAAATAGTTTTTATCTGTTGTATTTGTAACACGGTACCGTATTACATTAACTGACTTAGCGTCACATATACTATCCGGACAATTAAGATACCATTCACGCTGTAAAGAGTCGCCTTTTGCATAATAAAACAAACTATCATTAAGGATAGTGAACTGAACTTTGCCTTTGGGCTGTGTGCTGTTCTTGCAGGAAACTGTAAATACAGTTATAATGAGGAGCAATACTACTGATTTCATTTGCCATGTTTTAATACAGCCAATATAAATAAAAAAACCTCCGCATTGCTGCAGAGGTTTTGGTATTTAAAACGGCAAAGGGATTACTTGTTGTTATTCTCGCCTCTTTCCATTCTCTCTTTTAGCTGAGACAAAGCGTCGATATCACCAAGGGTGGTTTTCTCTGCATTGTTGCTTGAAGATGAATTATTGTTATTGTTGTTATCAGACTGGTTGTTCCTGAAATTCTTCTCTTCCTCATCTTTAAATGTGGCCGTGTGAGAAGCTACAACCCTTTTGAATTCTTTATTGAACTCAATAACTTTAAATTCGGCAGATTCGCCTTTTTTAAGTTTTTTGCCGTCTTCTTTTTCAAGGTGGCGTGTAGGTATAAAGGCAACAATATCATCACCAAATTCTACAGTAGCGCCTTTGTCAACAATTTCAGATATCTCACCTGTATGTAGTGTACCTACAGCAAAGCTATCTTCATATTTATCCCAAGGGTTAGCCTGGGTTTGTTTGTGGCCAAGGCTTAGTTTGCGTCCGTCAACATCAAGTTCAAGAACAACAACGTCAAGTTTATCACCTACGTTAACAAACTCACTTGGGTGCTTGATTTTCTTAGTCCAGCTAAGGTCTGAGATATAAATAAGGCCATCAATGCCTTCTTCAAGCTCAACAAATACACCAAAGTTTGTAAAGTTACGCACAGTACCTGTGTGTTTAGAGCCTACAGGATATTTAGATGTAATATCAGTCCAGGGGTCCTGAGATAGTTGCTTAATGCCTAAAGACATTTTGCGGTCATCCCTGTCAAGTGTAAGTATTACAGCCTCAATTTCATCACCTACTTTTACAAAATCCTGAGCGCTCCTTAAGTGTGTAGACCAAGACATCTCACTTACGTGGATAAGGCCTTCTACACCTTCGGCAACTTCAATAAACGCACCGTAGTCAGCAATAACCACTACTTTACCTTTAACTTTATCACCTATGGCAAGGTTTGCATCAAGCGCATCCCAAGGGTGGGCGTTAAGCTGTTTAAGACCAAGTTGTATACGTGTTTTCTCGTCATCAAAGTCAAGAATAACAACGTTAAGTTTCTGGTCCAGCTCAAGCACTTCGCTTGGGTGGTTAATACGGCTCCAGCTAAGGTCAGTAATGTGGATAAGACCATCAACACCGCCAAGGTCAATAAATACACCGTATGAAGTAATGTTTTTAACAACACCTTCAAGTACCTGGCCTTTTTCAAGCTGGCCGATGATTTCTTTTTTCTGAACCTCAATATCAGCTTCAATAAGAGCTTTGTGAGATACAACTACGTTTTTAAATTCATGGTTGATTTTAACAACTTTGAATTCCATAGTTTTGTTTACATACTGGTCGTAATCCCTGATAGGTTTTACATCTATCTGAGAACCCGGAAGGAACGCCTCGATGCCGAAAACATCAACGATCATACCACCTTTAGTTCTGCATTTAACGAAACCGTTAACGATCTCGCCTGTTTCATTAGCACTGATAACCCTGTCCCAGGCTTTGATAGTACGTGCTTTCTTGTGAGAAAGTACCAGCTGGCCAGATTTGTCTTCGCGAACGTCTATAAGTACTTCTACTTTATCGCCCACTTTAAGGTTAGGGTTATAACGGAATTCGTTAAGAGATATAACACCTTCCGATTTTGCATTGATGTCAACAATGGCATCCCTGTCAGTGATTCTTACCACAGTACCTTCTACAACTTCATCACTGTCAGTTGAAATAAAAGTCTCTTCAACCAGGTTTTCAAATTCCCTAAGGTTTTGCTCATCTACCGGGTCAATACCTTCTTCAAAGTTATGCCAGTTAAATTCCTGAAGAAATTCTTCGTTTGTTTTTGTTATTTCAGACATGTCTGATCTATAAAATTTGTATCCCATGCCGTACCGGTTTCCCTTAAGCAGCCCAACACCGGGAGTGTTTTACATAATTTTGTTTTAATACCTTTTTAGGGAAACGCGTAATGCCTTTAAAAAGGACTGCAAAATTACTATATTTTTTTGATTTACAAACTATTATTAAATGCAATTTGGATTTATATAGTAGCTTAATTATCATTGTGTTAAAAATATAGGTTTACACAACAAAAAAATTAACATTGTTTTAAAACAAAATATTTTAATTATCTTGTGCATCGGAAAAAAACTTGAAGTTAAGCCTTAAAAACTTAATTTTCGCTATGAAAAATGTATTTGAACATGGTATAACTTTACTATCTAAAATATCCTGGCTGCTAATTTTTTTATGTGCCCACAATTTGTGTGCGCAGGATTTTAGTATTACTGTAACGCCCGTGGATGAGACATGCCCCGGCAATGGCGCCCTGTATTTTACACCCAATAACGCGGGGCCGGGGCCGGTTACTTATAAAGTGTACCTGCTGCCCAATACCACCACCCCTATCTCAAACAACACTAACAGCAGCCTTAGCGGCCTTCAGGATGGCAGTTATATGGTAATTGCCACACAAACGGGCATGCCTGCACCCGCTCAGTCTCAGGCGGTAATAGAAGATCATACCACGCCGCTTGACTATGGTTTTAGTAGTGTGCCTGCCTATTGTAATGATGGCAGTATAACCGTAAATATGTTAACCGGCAATGTAGTAAGCTATCAAATTACCGCGGGGCCATCTACTGCCCCACCACAACCCTTAAATACCTTTGCAGGGCTTGCACCCGGCCTCTATACCATAAAGGTTATAGATAATTGCGGCACTGCTGTGGTTAAGGCTTTTAACCTGGGCAGTACTGCCCCTGATTTAGCTGTACAGGCGGGCACAGTAGCAAACCAGTTGCCAGACTGTGGCCATGCCTATATAAGCAATGAAATGGTTTGCAACAATTTTGTTTTTCCCACGGTAGTGATTCACTATCCTTTAACGGCAGTTTTTACCATATACCCGCCCGATGGGAGCGCGTCTTATACCATGACGCAGATTATTACAGAAGGCCCGCCCGATAAAACAGGCGCGGGTGTAACAGTGCCTGATTATTATGCACAGCTTTATTATTATGATGTAACTTTTACCGATGAATGCGGCCGCAGCTTTAGCCATCTCAACAACCCTGTTCTGGTGCAGTTTGGGGCTATGCCGGCAATATATGATGTGGGTTGCGACCATAAAGGCCTGTCCATTACCCCAAGCTTATATGTACCCCCGTTCTCGATTAACTTCACTGAGTCGCCCGCCAATTTTAACCCTTCAGCGTTTAATCAGGGCTATCCCGGGCCGTTTTCTGATGTGGTAACATTTGGCGATGAAGAGAACTGGATACCCTTTGGCACCTATACCTTTACAGCTACCGATGCCTGTGGCCGCAGCGTAACAAGAACGCTTGATTATCAACCGCCGGAAGACCCTATTGAACCAGAAGCTACACCCATAAACACAAACTGCATAGATAACCTGGGGTATGTAACTATTTATATACCCAACCACGATATTGAAATAGCCCTCATTACTATGGCCCCGCCCGAGCTTGAGGAAGAACTTGACTATGATGTTTCTGAATTTTATGACCCTATAGAAGGCCTTGTGGTTACCAACCTGCCGCCCGGCACTTATATTTTTGAACTTACAGACACCTGTGGCAATACATACCCGCCACTAACGGTTATAATACCATCATATACCGGCCCGTCACTCAACCCAAATCCCAGGCCAGACTGCACCCCGGGCCTTGGCACTGTTAAAATAAGCCAGTCGCCGCAGTCAGTATTATCGGTTATAATTACCGCCGCACCCGCCGGTTCCGGCTATACCCTTCCTTATGATGTTTCATACCTTATCAATGATGCCGGCGAATTTGCTATGGATGCCATGCCTTCGGGCACGTATACGTTTAACATTACCACCACATGCCAGGTGGCGACTAAGACTGTAAATATAGCCGGCTATGCCACTACATTAAATGATATTGAAGTAGTGCCTCATTGTGGCTCTTTTGATGTAGACCTGAACCATACCGCTAACGGTGCCGGTATGGCTTTTTGGCTACAAAAAGAAATAGCACCCGATTTTTGGGGCCATCCCGGTACAGATGTTCTTTTTGAAGAAGACTACACACCGGCTAATGCTGTAATACTCAGCAATAACAGTATAAATTATACACTGCTGTATCCGCAGGCACACTACCGCATTGTAAAGACACATGTGGCGTTTACATCCGGCGAAAGCACTTCTAAAATTTGCGCAGAGGTTATTAAAGAGTTTGATTTTATAGATGGTATCAGCGAAATAAGCGTGCAAAGCCTTACGTGTACAGGCATCTCTGGCGATGTGCAGGTAAATGCAGAAGGCGTAGAACCCCTGGATTACACCATAGTGGCTAAAAACGGCGCACCCTTTACTATTGCAAACGGCAACAATAATATATTTTTAGGGCTTGATTCAGCAACATACACCATACACGTATCTGACCCCTGCGGAAACAACCAGCCTTATGATTTTAACCTTGCCGAAATCCCTTCGCTGGTTAATGCTTACCCTGCGCCTAATCTTTCTTTATGTGACGCGGGAAGCGATGGACAGGAAACTTTTGACCTTAGCATGCAGGATAGTTATTTGCTTAACGGCCAAAATGTGGCTAACGTTACCCTAAGCTACCATGCCTCGTATACTGAAGCCGACCAGAACCTTAACCCTTTGCCCACCACCATAACAAGCGGAGAAACCACTATTTATGCACGTGTGCAGCACAATACCAGCACTACATGCTATGCCATATCGCAATTTGACCTGGTGCTTAACAACAACAGTGAATTACAGATGCAGGATGAGTGGTATGTATGCGATGGCAGCGAAATAACACTTGTAGCCGATGCCGGATATGCCCAATACAGCTGGTCTACCGGCGATTTTACACGTGAAATTACCGTAACACAGGCAGGCGAATATTCTGTAACAGCTATTAGCCCACTGGGGTGCGTTGCATCTAAAACCATACAGGTATTTACAACTGCACTTCCGGCAATAAGTTATATTGATATACAGGACTGGACCGATGCCGATAATGTTATTACCGTACTTACAGCGCCTTCTACAGCTTCAATAACAAGCTTTTTATATTCTATAGATGGTTTAAATTACCAGGAAAGCAATGTGTTTACAGAGCTTAAGCCCGGCAGTTACGCAGTATTTGTAAAAGACAGCTATGGGTGCGGCCTTGATATAGATGATACCTACCTGCTTACTTACCCTCGTTTTTTTACCCCTAACGGAGACGGTGTTAATGAAACCTGGCGCATAAAATTCTCTTCCCTATCAGAGCCTGACCTTATGGTATATATTTATGACCGGTATGGTAAAATGATAACCGGCTTTGGCGCCGATAGCATCGGGTGGGATGGTACACTTAACGGATATAACCTGCCTTCTACTGATTACTGGTTTGTGGTGCGCCGCCAAAATGGCAAAGAATATCAGGGGCATTTCTCCATGCTTAGATAGACAGGCACTATATTGCATAGTTAGCATTTCACATCGTTAAAGTTCGGTTACTATACCATCAACAATATTGATTCTAATGCGCCACAGTAATTACTTCCGGCTCGTGTTTATGCTTAAAAAGAACTGCAAAAGCAATAGCTACCACAAAAGCATAAGCCGCAAAAGACAGCCATATGTTGTGCCAGTCGCGCAGCTCTATGGGTACGCTTAGCGTGCCTGCGGCATCTACTGTAGCGCCCTTATTTTTAAGGAAGTCCAGAAAATGGGTGTTATTGGCAGTGGTATTAAGATGGGTGGCAATTGTAGCAACGCTGGTAAAGGTTGTTGTAAAATATTGGCCTATAACCCAGCCTGCAATAGTACTCCCTGCCCAGGCCCCAAAACCATTGGTCATCATCATAAAGATGCCTTGTGCAGAGGAGCGTATTTTATGATTAGTGGTGGTTTCTATAAAAAGCGAACCTGAGATATTAAAAAAGTCAAAGGCCATACCATACACAATACATGAAAGTACCACCATCCACAGGCCGTTTACAGGGTCTCCGTAAGCAAATAATGCAAAGCGCAGCACCCAGGCAAACATACTTATAAGCATTACCTGCTTGATACCAAAACGCTTAAGGAAAAATGGAATAGCAAGTATAAACAGTGTTTCGCTAACCTGCGATATTGACATTATTATGGTAGAATACCTTACTACAAACGAGTCAGCATATTTAGGGAAAAACTTAAACTCATCCAGAAAAACATCGCCATACGCATTGGTAAGCTGCAGTGCGCCCCCTAAAAACATAGAAAATATAAAGAATAATGCTGTCTTGTAATTAGCAAAAAGCTTAAACGCTTCCAGGCCAAGCATCTCTATAAAATTTGAATTGCTCTTAGCATTTTGTGGCGCGCAGGGCGGCAAAGTAAAAGCATATAACCCAAGCATCACTGCAGAAGCACCCGCAATATAAAACTGATATTCAGTAGCTTTGTTGCCCGTTAAGTTTACTACCCACATGGCAGCTATAAAACCTATGGTACCCCAAACCCTGATGGGAGGAAAATCTTTTATTACATCGCCCCCGTTATTTTTTAAAAGGGTATACGAAACAGAATTACTTAGGGCTATTGTAGGCATGTAGCAGCACATGGCAGCCAGCATAACGCCTATAAAGGCTGAAGGACTATCTACCTGTGGCAGATAAAACAACACACCCGCATATAGTAAATGAAGCACGCCATATAGTTTTTCGGCATTTATCCATTTATCTGCAACAATGCCGGTAAGTGTTGGCATAAAAATAGAAGCTATTCCCATGGTGCCAAACACAGCGCCAAATTGCGCGCTATCCCAATGACGGGTTCCGAACCAGTAGTTTGCAATTGTAATAAGCCATGCCCCCCACACAAAGAATTGCAGGAAACTCATTAACACAAGGCGATTTTTGATACCCATACACAGCAATGCTAAATTAACATTTTATTAACGGTCGTAAATCTATCAATAAAATTTGGTTTTCAAAACAGCACGGCGTTAAAGTTAAAGTGCCTTTTGCGCCAATGCCAAAACTTTATCAAATTGCTGCTGTATGGTAAGGGTAGAATTATCTATTTCTATGGCATCATCTGCCTTTACTAGCGGTGAATCTTTTCGGTGGGTATCTATATGGTCGCGGTCCTGCACGTTTTTTAGCACCTCTTCATAGGTAACACTGTCCCCTTTTGCAGTTAGCTCATCAAAACGGCGGCGGGCGCGCGTTTCGGGGCTGGCAGTCATAAACAGCTTCAGTTCCGCATTAGGAAAAACTACGGTACCTATATCGCGGCCATCCATAACTACGCCTTTATTTTCGCCCATATGCTGCTGCTGCTTTACCAGCATACTGCGCACGGCGCTAACCTCTGCCACACGGCTAACAAGGTTAGATACCTGCAGCCTACGTATTTTTTGCTCTACATTTTCTTCGTTAAGATACATCTCGGCAACGCCAAGGTCAGGGTTGTATAAAAACTGCAGGGTAATATCAGTAAGGCTGTCCAGAAGGCCTTCTTTGTTAAAAAAATCGGGGGCTACAAAACCATTTTCCATAGCATATAGGGTAACAGCCCTATACATGGCACCAGTGTCTACATAAGCATAACCCAGGTGGTTTGCCAGCTGTTTTGCCAGCGTGCTCTTGCCTGTAGAAGAAAAACCGTCTATAGCTATAGTAATTTTTTTATCCAAATTATTGCAGGTTTATGGTTAGCCCGAATAGGCTGGTATTTGCCGCAAGGGTATAGCGCGAGTATGAATAATCAAAGCGCAATTTATTAAATCGAAGCGAGAAACCTACGGATATGCCCGAAAAACTTCTTTTATCTACAATACTCAGCTCTTCACCACGCCTAAAGTTATAGCCCGCTCGCAGGTTAAAGCCCTTGCCGGGAAACAGCTCTGCCCCTATTATAACATGCCTGAACGCATTGTTAAAAAATGACACTTTCTCTTCGGTAGCGCCACCATCTATACCTTGTTCTGCCTTGTTAGGGTTGCTAAAGGCAATATTCCACTGCTGCAGGTTTTCGAGCGTTATATGCCAGCGCAGGGGTACATTTTCTACTTCCTGGCTAATGCCCGCAATAACCTCCAGCGGAAGCGGCTCATACTGCCCGGCATAGGTTGTTATCTGCGTACCGGCATTGCGCACTACAAGGGCAATATTAATATCATTAGCATCATCTATATAAATGGCGCCAATATCGGCCGCAATACCAAAAGAGTTATAGCTTTCCAGCGTTGAGGATATGGCTTTAAAATTTGCCCCCATGTAAATATTAGTGCGCGGTATGTTCCAGGCGTAACCTGCCGAGAGGGCAATTTCGCTGCCGGTAAAGTCGCCGGTAAGCAGGCCGGCCTCATCCCGCCCCTCAAAGGTACCGTAGTCTACATAATTTACACCTACGTGAAATGTTTGCGTACGCCTGTCCCACGTGTAGGCATAAGCGGCAGTGCCATAGGTAACCTCACCATAATAGCTGCCATAGTTGGCTGTTAGCTGGTTATCCATTTCCGGATTGATGGTGGCAGGATTAAAAATGGCCTGGTTTACATCATAATCATAATTGGTAATTACTTTACCACCCAGGGCCGCCTGGCGTGGCGATGTAACAAGATTAAGGAACTGGTAGGTATATTTACCGCCTATCTGGCTAAAGCACAAAGTTGTGATAAGCAAAAAGAATGGAATATACCGGTTGTTGAACATGCAGTGTAAAGGCGATTTGTGCTTAGTATAACGCAGGTGCGAAGATATTATTTTTAAATAAAAAAACGGCTAAGAAATTTTAGCCGTTTTTTTATCATTTTATTCGTTAGGAGGCATTATAACGTGCGTGCGTTTTTAGCCTTTTGGTCTGTAATGGCATGCTTAAGCACTTCATCCATAAACTTTACATAATGAAAAGTTACACCTTCAAGATATTCCTGTTTTATTTCCTCAACATCGCGGCGGTTTTCTTCGCAAAGTATTATCTCTTTAATATTGGCACGCTTGGCAGCCAGTATTTTCTCCTTTATGCCGCCCACCGGCAATACACGGCCCCGCAGGGTAATTTCGCCGGTCATGGCCAGGTGCTTTTTAACCTTCTTTTGTGTAAAGCTTGATACCAGTGAGGTTAACATAGCCACACCGGCGCTTGGGCCATCTTTAGGCGTAGCACCTTCAGGTACGTGTATGTGTACATTATAGTTGGCAATCACTTCGGCAGGGATGCCCAGCTGTTCTGCATTGGCTTTAATATACTCTAAAGCTAAAGTGGCCGACTCCTTCATAACGGTGCCAAGGTTACCCGTCATAGTCATGTTCCCTTTACCTTTTGACAGTATAGATTCAATAAACAATATATCACCACCCACGCTGGTCCACGCAAGGCCGGTTACCACGCCTGCCACATCATTGTTTTCATACTTATCGCGTTCCATTTTTGGGGCGCCAAGCACTTTAATTACATCTTCATCAGTAATTTTTACATTGTACTCCTCCTCCATGGCAATAGATTTGGCAATGTTGCGTATCATCTTTGCAATTTGCTTTTCAAGCCCGCGCACACCGCTTTCGCGGGTGTAGCCGGTAACTATTTTTTCAATTTGCTTTTTACCTATAACCACATCTTTAGCCGTAAGCCCATGCTCTTTAATCTGTTTTGGTACCAGGTGCTTTTTGGCTATCTCTACTTTCTCTTCTATGGTGTAGCCCGTCATGTTAATGATTTCCATCCTGTCGCGTAACGCGGGCTGAATGGTGCTCAGGTTGTTAGACGTGGCTATAAACATTACTTTGCTAAGATCATACCCCAGCTCCAGGAAGTTATCATAAAAATCAGCATTCTGCTCAGGGTCAAGTACCTCCAGCAATGCCGAAGACGGGTCGCCCTGGTTGCTCACTGTTAGCTTATCAATTTCATCTAATACAAAAACCGGGTTACTGGTACCGGCCTTTTTAAGGCTCTGTATTATCCTGCCCGGCATTGCGCCGATATATGTTTTTCTATGTCCCCTGATTTCGGCTTCATCCCTAAGGCCACCCAGCGAAATACGAATGTACTCCCTGCCCAGCGCCTCTGCAACTGATTTGCCTATGCTGGTTTTACCCACGCCGGGAGGCCCGTAAAGGCACAGTATAGGGCTTTTCATATCATTACGCAGCTTGAGCACCGCAAGGTGTTCTATAATGCGTTTTTTTACATCTTCAAGGCCATAGTGGTCGCGGTGCAGCACCTTATCGGCGCGCTTAAGGTCAAAATTATCCTTGCTGTACACATTCCATGGCAGGTCAAGCAAAAGCTCTATATAATTGCGCTGTATGCCATAATCTGCCGCCTGAGGATTCATACGCTGCAGCTTGGCCAGCTCTTTTTCAAACTGGGTTTTTGTCTTATCGTTCCATTTTTTCACTTTAGCCTTCGTGCGCATTTCCTCAATTTCCTGGTCATGGCTTACACCGCCCAGTTCTTCCTGGATGGTTTTCATTTGCTGGTGCAGAAAATATTCGCGCTGCTGCTGGTCAAGGTCAAAACGCACCTTGCTCTGTATATCATTTTTAAGCTCCAGCTTTTGCAGCTCAAGATTCATAAAACGGAGGGTTTCCAGCGCACGGTCTTTAAGGTCATTAACCGCAAGCAGGCCTTGCTTTTCGGTAACGGCAAGATTCATGTTGCTCGATACAAAGTTGATAAGGAAAGAATCGCTTTCAATATTTTTGATGGCAAAAGTAGCCTCGGTAGGGATATTTGGGCTTTCTTTTATTATCTGTATTGCAAGATCTTTAACCGACTCAATGATGGTATTAAATTCAGCATCTTTCCTGTTAGGGCGCACTTCGCTTACTTCTTTAATGGTAGCCCTAAGATACGGCTCATCTGTAGTAACTTCTTCTATTTCAAAGCGTTTTTTCCCCTGTATAATAACGGTTGTATTGCCATCGGGCATCTTAAGCACTCTTAGTATTTTTGCAACGGTACCTATAGAATGTATATCACCCGCGCCCGGTTCTTCTACCGTTTCATCTACCTGGGCTACAACACCAATAATTTTACTGCCCGCATTAGCATCATTTATAAGCTTTATTGATTTATCGCGGCCTGCTGTAATGGGTATTACCACACCGGGAAAAAGCACCATGTTGCGCAGTGGAAGTATGGGCAAATCCGAAGGAAGTTCTTCATTATTCATCTCTTCCTCATCTTCGGGGGTCATCAACGGAATTAACTCCGCATCGGTGTCGAGCTCCTGAAGTGACAAACTGTCAATATTTAATATTTTTTGCTTAGACATATTTTAGTTAAGGTCATTTTGTCATTTAACAAATAATCCTGCAACTCACTTTTACAGAAAATTAGCGCAGAACCCGTTGAAATTCAGAAAACAACATAATAATTATATTGCTTTAACACCCGTATAAAACAAGTATTGTGCCATAAAAAAATCCGCCAAAAGGCGGATTTTGATTTATTTTATGTTTGTTTAATTAAACACTTCTACCCTGAACGCGCCATTTGTAACAGGTATAACCTCGTCATCAAAATTTACCGCGTTAAAGTTAAATGTCCCTTTAATAAACCCATTTTCGTTTTCAATAATAACCAGTGTACCAGATGCCGGTGTATATACATCATTGCCAAATCCAAGCATGGCACTTGGGCCTGCTGTAAAATCATCGGTTATAGTATAGGTACCCGGTTCAATGTTTTCGTCTACCGTTATTGACAGCATTGTACTTGTAGCAAAGTCATTAGCAGAAATACTCAAATTTCCACCTGAGGCAGCAGCGCCAAAAATATCAAATTCCCAATCCTGGTTGTTGAATGTAGCATTAAAATACTCATCATCATTACCCGGATTAATAACATCTGACAAATAAGGCACATCAGTAAACTGTCCGTTGCTAAACACTACCGGCGGCAGGTTAGCTTCAGGATCGCCATAATATCCGGTAAAGCTAAATGTACCTGATATGGTATGGTTAACCTCGTCTATCTCGCTAACGGTTAAAACTCCTGTAATGGTTGTATCGTTAAAATTATTGTAAGTATATTCAGATGTAGCCGTAGGTGTATAGGTAAATAAAGGGCTATCTTCATTTGTAAGGCTGGCAGTGTAAGTTCCTACGCCATTATTAGGCACTATAAACGCAACCGTTTCGCCATTAGCGCCGCGTGTGCCACCTACTGTAATAAGCCCACCTTCAATTACAGCCTGTGTAGCGTCGGCAGTAAAGGTTTCCCCGCCAAAATTTACTGTAAAGCTTGCCGGGCCCGCAGGTGTACCAGGATTATTATCTAATACATCCGGATCAATAGGCTCTGTTTGACAAGAAGTAAAACCTATGGCTGCAAACAGCACCATAAAGTCAGAAAGTATCCTTAATCTTTTCATAACGTTAAGTAATTTTTTTAAAGTCTCAAATATAAAGGAATTTACTTAAAAACCTAATGTTTTTTTTGAACCCGCCCTAATAAAAATGCGCCTATTATAAAAAACAAGGTAAGGAATACTACAGAGTACCTCATGCTGCCAAAATACAGGTCAATGCCGCCATAAAGCACCATGCCTATAACAATACCTATTTTTTCTGTTACATCATAAAAACTAAAGTAAGAGGCAGTATCTGTAGTTTCGGGCAAAAACTTAGAGTAAGTACTTCGCGAAAGCGACTGCACACCGCCCATTACCAGGCCTACAAAGCCGGCTGTAATGTAGAAGTGGATGGGCAACACTACAAAATACGCGCAAACGCAAATAACCGCCCATATACTATTTATTATAATAAGCGCTTTTATGTTGCCTATTTTAGCCGAAAGCTTAGACGTTAATATGGCACCAATAACTGCCACCAGCTGTATAATAAGTATGCTGCTAATCAAGCCCTTACTTTTGGCGTCTTCATCACCCCACTCTACTTCTTCGGCGCCAAAATAAGTTGCCACAAGCATAACAGTCTGCACGGCCATGCTGTATACAAAAAATGCTCCTAAATAACGTTTAAGCACGGGATTTGCTTTTATTTGAACCCACACCTTGCGCAGTTCCCTAAAACCGTTAAGCAATACATCGCCGGTAACCTTGTTTTTTTTTGTGCCTGCCGGCAGGTAATAATAAGTGTACTGGCTAAAAACAATCCACCAGATGCCTACCGATACAAAAGAATAACGCATAGCCTGTATTGCGGTTAGCAGCTGCGTTGCTTCTTTAATATGAAAGACACCCGGATACATAATCATGGCAAGGTTAAAAACCAGCAGGATAACGCTGCCTATGTAGCCCATGGAATAGCCGCGGGCGCTAACCGCATCCTGCTGGTGCGGAAAAGCCACATCGGGCAGGTAGGAGTTATAAAACACCAGGCTGCCCCAAAAGCCCACAAGGCCAAAAAGGTAACACACCAGGCTAAAGTACAGGCTTGTTACATTAAACCAGTACAGGCTAATGCATGACAGGGCACCCAAATAACAAAAGGCTTTTAAAAAAGTTTTTTTATTGCCCGCATAATCTGCAATACCCGAAAGTAAGGGTGATATAAACGCAACTATTAAAAAAGCAAAAGCTGTAACAAAACTCATTAGGGCAGAGCCTTTCATTGAGGTGCTAAAAACAGCTACTGTTTCTGTCTCCGGGATAAGCTTATTATAAAATATGGGAAATACCGCTGATGCTATAACAAGGCTGTAAACTGAGTTTGCCCAGTCATAAAAAGCCCATGCGCCCAGTAGTTTTTTACTTCCTTTTTCTAATTGTGCCATAGTTTTTTGGTTTGTGAACCAAAGCTAAACTATTTTTTGGAAATGTAATACAACCCTGCATTTATGCTTAGGTAAAATTTCCCATAAAAAAACTGCCCTGAGGCAGCTTTATATTATTGGAGTTGATTGGTATCTCACCTACTATGAGCACTTGATAATCAATATCTAAATCCTTAATGATGTATGATGTTAGTATTTTACACCCAGCTTTGCCGCGTTTGCCTTGGCTTTAGGTATTTCGGCCGTAATTTTGTTAATACGGGTTGTACCGCTTGGGTGGGTGCTCATAAATTCCGGCGGTGCGCTTCCACCAGAGTTTGCTTCCATCCTTTTCCAGAAATCAAGCGCTTTGTCAGGATTATAGCCTGCTATAGCCATAAGGGTAAGGCCTGCTTCGTCAGCTTCGTTTTCATGGTTGCGGCTAAAAGGCAGGATGGCGCCATATTGTGCACCAAGCCCATAGGCCTGCTGAAACAGTTGCTGTGTTTCGGCTGTTTTGCCAGATGTGGCTATGGCAACTCCCTGGGCACCAAGCTGTGCTATGGCTTCTGTGCTCATACGCTGGGCGCCATGGTTAAGTATAGCATGGGCTACTTCATGACCCAGTACCGTGGCAAGCCCGGCTTCATCTTTTGTAACGGGTAATATACCGCTATATACTACAATTTTACCGCCGGGCATGCACCATGCGTTAACTTCATCGCTTTGCACAAGGTTATACTCCCACTCATAGCCGTTAAGCAGGTCTGATTTACCTACAGACGCGAGATATTTCTCGGCCGCAGCCCTGATTTTAGACCCTACTGATTTTACCATATTGGCCTGAGATGTACCGGTAATTACCTTATTTTCTTTTAAAAACTGGTCATACTGTGCAAAAGCCTGCGGAAATATTTCTCCGTTAGATACAAAGTTAAGGTTACTCTTACCCGTAAAAGGGTTGGTACTGCACGCCGTAATAAACAGCAACAGTGCCGCTGAAAGGGTTATAATACTTTTTTTCATTTGTTATTGGTGTTGATTTGTATCCAAAATTAACACTTTTAATGATAAATAAATCTCAAAAAAAGAGGCTATACGTTAAAGTATTTGTAAATAATTAATTACAAGATGGCATAAGATTATACTATGCATGCATTATATTTAATTACGTATCTTTATCATAACTACATCATTATGGCAAAAGAAAAACATAAGGCACCTATTAAAGTACCGGCATTTATAAAAGTATCTGTAAAAATAACAGAGGCGGTATCACCCGCTCTCGCGGCTAAATTTGCCATGTGGCTTTTTACCCGGCCCGTAAAATTTAAAACACCAAAGCGTGAGCAGCCCATGGCAGCAAGCAGCAAACAGGAACGAGTGTTTGTTAATGGACCAGGAAAAACAATCAATGTATACCGCTTGGGTAGTAGTGCGCGTAAAGTAATATTAGTACATGGCTGGAGTGGCCGGGGTACGCAATTATATGCCATTGCCGAAAAGCTGGTTGCAGCCGGTTTTGAAACCATTAGTTTTGACGCGCCCGCCCACGGCAAGTCTACCGGCAAACACAGCGATATGACAGAGTTTATAGCGTCTATACAACAGCTGGAAAAGCAATGCGGCCCTTTTGAGTATGCTATAGGGCATTCGCTGGGCGCAATGGCCGTGCTCAATGCCATAAAAGGCGGACTCAAAGTTAAAAAAGCAGTACTGATAGGCAGTGGCGATGTTATTGAAGACATTATGCTATACTTTACTAACAAATTAGGCATGAAAATTGCCACCGGTAAGGTAATGATACATCGTTTTGAGGCAAAGTTTAACCAAACCATTGACAGTTTTTCGGCGTATATAGCTGCACAGGATGTTAAGATACCGGTGCTGATGTTTCACGATGAAAATGATTTAGATGTACCCGTAAGCGCTGCACACCACATAAGTAAGCATTTGGAAAAACCAACACTAATTGTAACCAAAGGTTTGGGCCATAGGAAAATATTAGGCGATAAAAATGTAATTAAATTAATACTTGAATTTTTTGAATCATGATAAAAAAAATAATGATGCTGGCTGTTACACTATCGTTAACAGCATGCCAGGCACAGGAAAAAAAAGAGGTTAAAACAGAAGGTACGGCAACGGCACAAACTCCCGCACCTGACAGCCCCTTTAAAATAACAAAAACAGAGGCCGAATGGAAAGCGCAGCTTACCCCCGAACAGTATGATGTACTGCGAAATAAAGGTACTGAACGCCCACACACAGGCGAGTATACTGATCATTTTGAAAAAGGGGTTTATGTTTGTGCCGCCTGTGGCAATACCCTGTTTAAAAGTGACACGAAATTTGCGTCTGATTGTGGCTGGCCCTCTTTTGACCAGGCCATAAAAGGATCTGTAGTTTATAAAACCGATACCAGTTATGGTATGGAGCGTACCGAAGTGATGTGTGCTAATTGCGGGGGGCACCTGGGGCACGTGTTTGACGACGGCCCTAAGGAAACTACCGGCGAGCGTTTTTGTACAAATTCAGTCTCTATAAAATTTATTCCGGCTGATAAAAAATAACTTTAGCACAATTTTAAAGTAAATGTGTTACCTGCTTTTGTAATTTTAAACTCCAAAAGTAAATATTATGAACAACACGAAGGATTATAATGTAAAAAAATCAGAGGCCGAGTGGAAAGAACAGCTCGGCGCTGACCGATATAAAATATTAAGGCAGGCAGGCACAGAATTTCCGCACAGCGGGCAATACAACCTGCATTTTGAAAAAGGCACTTACTGTTGTGGTGCCTGTGGCGAGCCGCTTTTTGAAAGCGATTCTAAATTCAATTCGAGCTGCGGCTGGCCTTCTTTTGATGATGCCATTCCCGGAAAGGTTGAATATGTAAAGGATAATACCTTTGGCATGCAGCGCATAGAGATTTTATGCTCTAATTGCGGCAGCCACCTGGGCCATGTTTTTGACGACGGCCCAACCGATACAGGGCAACGCTATTGTGTTAACTCTGCTTCGGTAGATTTTAAAAATAATATAGAATAAATATAAACTGCCGGGCTTGATAAAAGTGCGGCAGTTTTGTTTAAAAAATATCTGTAATTTTATAAATATGGATTTATTTATGCAAACAGACTGGCCCAAGGCGCTTAGACCGCTTATAGAAAAATATAAAGATAAACAGCATCCGCTGGATTACAAAAGCATATATCAGTTATTGGTGATGGTAGTACTTAGCGCACAGGATAGTGATGCGCACATTAATAAAATAGCGCCCGGCTTCTTTAAACAATATCCCGATATGCAGGCATTAGCAAAAGCCAATTCAGCACAACTTACCGAAGCATTGGGCGATGTTCGCTTTCATACAAATAAAATTGCCTGGCTACAGGAAATAGCTGAAACCGTTAAAGAGGATAAAAATATACCTACCACCATGAGAGAACTCACTGCACTCAAAGGCGTGGGAAGGAAATCTGCTAATGTAATTATGCGGGAAGCTAAGGCTGAACCTGAAGGCGTTATGGTAGACCTGCATGTGGTGCGTGTGGCACCACGCCTGGGTATAGCAAAGGGTAAAAATGCAGATAAAATTGAAAAAGAGCTTATGGAAGCGCTTCCTAAAGATATGTGGGGAGAAATAGGTATGGCATTATCCTATCTGGGTCGCGAAACCTGCCGCCCTACTAACCCAAAACATAGCGAATGCATTGTAAGTGATGTATGCGAATATTGTAAACAACATAATGGATAAAAGCAAAAAAGAGAAGCAATGCTTCTCTTTTTGTTATGATATTATCTTGATAAGGTCGCCTGCCGGTGTAAAGGTGGCTGTAAAATCAGCGCCATCTTTAGTGAGGACTAATTTATATTCGCCATCATTAGCTTTGTATGCCTCTTTAACTGCATAGTTACCATAGCTTTTCTTAATTTTATCTAAAGCATCTTTAGAAACTTCAGATATTTCTATCTTTTTATATTGTTTTTCCTGATAAACTGACGTAGTTATATCTTTTTTCAGGGCACTTGTAGCAGCTGTGGCAGCCAAACCGGTTAATATGGTTATTGCAAAAAATAACTTTCTCATAGATGTAATGTTTATATTACCAAAGTTACCTAAGAAAATCAGGTTGGTGTACTAAAGTTATGCTAAAACTTAAAAACAAAAAACCCCTTCATTTTTGATGAAGGGGTTTTAAAAAGAAAGGCGATGACATACTCTCCCACAAAATGCAGTACCATCTGCGCAGGCGGGCTTAACTACTCTGTTCGGGATGGGAAGAGGTGAGCC
>Ga0265780_10000086_pt1 | contig 144103 bp, 125 predicted proteins | sample P1T30metagenome_FD_192432 | JGI IMG/M metagenome (GOLD analysis project Ga0265780, IMG submission 192432) | Plant litter microbial communities from East Loma Ridge, Irvine, California - P1 T30 | ecosystem: Environmental > Terrestrial > Plant litter > Unclassified | place: USA: California...
CTCGGGATCGTCCTGGTTCACCAGACTCGCCGCGTTCCTGTATTTGCCATCCACCGGCTCCCTCAGGTCGTAGTGTACCTCCGAGCAAGGTCCACACGGGCCCTGGTCGCCCATCTCCCAGAAGTTGTCTTTCATATCTCCAGGCAGAATGTGATCTTCAGGCACGCCAACGCTCTTCCACAACTCCTTCGCCTCCAGATCCGGCTCAAGATCGTCCGCGCCCTCAAAGTATGTAACATACAGCCGGTTCGGGTCAATGCCATACACCTTGGTCATGAGCTCCCAGGTGAAGCCAATGGCCTCCTTCTTGAAGTAGTCGCCAAAGCTCCAGTTGCCCAGCATCTCGAAGAAGGTGTGGTGGTAGCTGTCCTTGCCCACATCGTCGAGGTCGTTGTGCTTTCCACCGGCGCGGATGCACTTTTGCGAGTTGGCGGCGCGCTTGAGGGCCGCAAAGTCGGACGAGGGATCGACGGTGCCTTGGAAGATGGACTTGTACTGGTTCATGCCCGCATTGGTGAAGAGGAGGGTTGGGTCGGAGAGGGGGACGACCGAGGATGAGGGTACTGGGCGATGTTAGGGACATGTTCTGGTGCAAGAGTCACACCAATTGAGATGCTCCAATGCATAGAAGACGCACCAAATGTGTGGCCATTCTTCTTGAAGTAGTCCAAGAAAGTCTGGCGCACCTTTGCGGCGCCCCACTCATGCTGCTCGTCGACAAGCGACATGTTTGCGGCCTGCGCGTTGCCGTGGAGGGGTCTGGCGTGGTAGATGAGTCTAGCAGAGGGTCGTGGCAGTCGTGAGTGTCGGAGGAAGGAGCTACACGTAGAAGAACTGGAGTATCCGCCTCTAGTCGCGTGGTGACTCAGAGGGGCAGCAATCGTGTGCTTCAACAACATTCACGGGACAAGAAATGCGCTGCGACGAGCTGTTTGGCGGGCTGCATTCATTGCGGGGCTCTGGCGGACGGACCCCCGATGCTAGCCTTCTGGAACATTCACGCATGTGCTGTGCGCCTGGACTCCCGCATCTCATAACCACCACCAAACATGGCTCTTACACCACCCCACACCTTCACTTTCATGCGCACTCGGACATAAACACACGCCTTATCGTCGGCCCTCAAAACACCTTGAAAACCAAAACACCACGCACAACCTGTCATGGATGGCGCACATCGCAGCACCCGGTAGCCAGACACACCTGGGACAGCAACATGCTCCCCCCCACGGCAAGAAGCGCGCAGCCGAAAGCACCCTCGAGAACGAGCAACGCCTAAGCAAGCGCTTCGACCTGCTCAACCTCATCGACGCCAACGGCACGCGCCTCTACATCCCCGTGCCCGGCTCGACCGACTCCACCCAAGCACGCCCAGCAGACGCCGTACCTGTACCTACCCCCCACCCACTAGCATTCACCAAGCGGCCCCGAGCACCGCGCCCACCACGCCCCTCCACCTCCGATGGCATGCAAGTAGACGAGTCGCCGAACAGAGTATACATCCACGACCTAGCCGCCGAGCTCAGCGACATCGAGTCCGACGAGGAGAACCCTATTTTCCTATCAGACATCGAGAAGCATCTCGCCAAGATACCGAAACATGTGCTGCTGGGCCCGGAACCAAAGGCTACGGAGCATAACCAGGTGGTGCTGTATAATGTGCCCAGTAGTCTGAGTGTGCCTGAGGAGAGGGACGGGGTGCGCAAGGCGATTGTGGAGGCGCGGAGGAGGATTAGAGATGGGATGGGGAGTGGGGTTGTGGAGCATGAAGGGAGTAACGAGGGGGGAAACGATGTAATGAGGGCATCGCAAGTAGTGGAGGAGGACGGAGATGCTATGGACCTGGACTGAGGACACAGTACAGAAGCTCCCAAGCAGTGATTTGCAAGCCATCGATCCCCATACCCATAATAATTACAACAAAATATACACCGCACCAAACAAAACACGCTCAAATAACACAAGCAAATCCCCCACTATCAACACGTATGACCCAGCCACGCCCCCTCCCTCTACTACCGCCTAAACCGATCCACAAACCCCCTCAACGCCGCCTTCGCCTGCTGCGGCCTCGGCGGCAATTGCTGCTGGCCCTCAACATCTCCTTGTCCACTCCCGCCTCCCACAACACCATTTTGTTGCCCTCCTTGAGGTCCAGCGACACCGCTTTGCTGCCCTGGCGCTCCATACATCGGCATCTCCATGCCCTGCGGTTTCGCCTGCCCCGGAGGCGCAAAGTACTGCGGCGGCGCATCACTCTGGTACAGCGGCGGGGGCTCCGCGTATTGTCCTTGCTGTGCGTACTGCGGGTGTTGCTGGCCTTGCGGGTAATATGGGTTCGGCTGTGCGTAGAAGGTGAAGTGGTTCTGGGGGACTTGGCCGTGGCGCTTGCGTTCGGAGTAGGAGATGAGGAACTGTTGTTTCTTGTGTTAGCAATGAGGGATAGATGAGGGAGTTAGGAGGGGACTAGACGTACGCGATGATATGCCAGCAACGGCAAGCCCTTTCTCAAGCGCCGCTTTGCGTGTATGTATCCGCCTACGAACCATCCCATGAAAAGGGCGAAGAAGACTGCGAGAATGACCCATTTGATTATCACGCCTTTCTGTTTCTCTTGTTAGCACTCATCCCACCATCTCCCCCATCACTGGAGGAAAACTTACATCCGTCGACCAAAAGCTATCATAGCACGAAATGCTCCCGTCATTATATCTGAAGCACTCCTCATCTCTCTTCGCCAGTCCAAACATCTTATCCGCCTCAATATGTCGTATCGTGTAGAATATCCAAAGTCTTCCAGCGTCTAGTATCCAATTTAAACAGTAATGTAATCCAAGGGTCGAGCTCGCTCAACTGAAGCCAGAGAGAAACCACCGACTCTAGTATCCCTCACAGCGTGGCGTAACCGGTCGATCACGCACCCGAAGATCCCTCGAAATGCGGAGCACTGTCGCAGCCCGTTGCGCGTCTCGTTTCAGAATGTTCGGCGCGAGACGATAACTTGGGGTTGGTTTCAAGGATGCTGCTTGGCCTAAGGGGGGTATCGACGTGGACGGACGCGCAAGAAACGACACGCAGCTGCAATAATGACTCAACGAGTAAATAATGATAATAATAGTGATGATGGATAATAAATGCAAAGAAGCAATGCGACAAAAGAGCACAACGCGGACAAAGACACGAAAAGGAGAAACAACAAATTGTGGCTGGTGATGGTGGTTGGGTGCCTTGCATATTTTACGAGGTTCCGACCACGCGTCGCACGAGCCCGTGCCCTGCAGCGCTGTGGGGCATGCAAAGCTTAGCTCCCGGATGCGGCAGGACGTCACTCGGCTTTTGTCCACTGTGGCGCGGAAAGCCCAGAGTTGTGTGATCGCGTGATCGTGTTTGATGCGTTGGATGTTTGTATCGAGACGTAAGTTTATTTGGCGCATTTGGTACGGTGTGTTTGACTGCGTACATCGTACATGCAGCGGCAGGCGTGGCTCGCCGCCCCTCTATTGAATCAACAGAAGAAAAATAACAAGCGAAAATGTTGTGGTATATGCCCGCCATACTAGACTCCTCTGCCTGCTTGACACGCTCAGTCGCCGAAAACTCCATCAGCGCCTTGTCTTTCATGCAGAAACTGACATATCCGCGCCAAAAATGCTCAAGACAGGGAACTCACACAAATGTAGAAAATACACAAGCGAAAGGAAATGCAATAATGGATGTCTAATGCAGCAGATTGCGAAGCGAAGGACTGGCACTGGCTCCCGTAGTGGCACGCTCCGTTGGCGCCGCAGTGACAGCAGGAGCGTCTTGCATCATGGTGTCTCGAGGCGTGGCAGGTGGACCTGGCGCAGGGCTACCATTGTGAAGCGTAGTGTACTGCGCATGTGTGTATGGACTCTCGGTCGACCGCGAGGGAGGATGGCCATGTGGATGTGTGGGCGAGTAAGGCATGCCGTGGGGAGAATGCATGCCATTGATTATCATTGCCCCATTGTTCAGATTCAAAGGCATAGGGCCAGTGACTGATGGGTACGATCCGCGCATTCGTGCTGTAAGCATCTGGGTGTGAATCGGTGGTCCGGAATAAGGCGGATAACCTTTTGGGTGTGGGTATGGAGCATGGAATTGCAGGGACTGACTCATAGCAGCAGGGTGTGGTTGTTGTGGATGCACAAGTCCGCTGTGTAGTGGATGCGGAGGTTGACCAGGCCCCGGAGGAGGTATGCCATTATGCCAAGATGGAAGCGGTGGTGCTTGGTTTGGTGCCATAGAAGAAGCCACGCCGGGTATGTCCCAGGACCCTGCCATTGTAGGTGGCTGCGGTGGTACGAAAGGCTGTACGGCAGGCGATCGCAGGGGCAATTGGTGAGGCTCTGTATGCACAGGCGTCAATCTTTCTTCTTCCTCTTCCTCTTCTGCTCCATTCTGTCTCTTCCAATGGCACTTTTGACAGAGATAAGTGTCAGGCCGAACCACGGCTGCCTCGGTATCTATCCCGAGAGTACGCGGGCGTGGCTCTGTAGGCACCGGTGATGCATCAGTCATTACTTGGTTGATTGAGCCATTGACAACGTAACCATTCTCGGAGGGCGGGTTAGACTCATCCGTAGCACGTCCATTCGTGTTCACTCCATTAGGAAGCAATGGACCGTCAACGACTGGAGGCGTCGACTGATTTGTGGGCGCAGAGACCTCAGTCTTCCACCAGCGAGGACTTGCCTCGACCTTGCAACGTACACATTTGCGCTCAGGCTTGGGCGTTGATTCTCGAGATTCCTCCTTCGCAGGAAGCCCAGCGATGGAAGGCCGTCCCCGAGCCGAAGTGGGCGTTTGGGAAGTGATAGCCGATGCTCTGCGACCTGCCTGTGTTGGTGCTGGCTGAGGCACAATGCGTGTCGATTGATCGACCAGATTCGCCTTGCGTGCGGTACCGGTGAGGGTGAGGTCGGCCTGCTTGAACTCGCGCGCGAACAGCTGCAATGCAATCATATCTGTCCCCTCCACTTCTTCGTTGATCGGATGTGGTAACGATTTAGGGGCATGTTCTCTGCACCATATAGCGGCCATTAGCGAGCCGGTGTCTCCGTTGAGAGTTACCGTAGGTACAGCATCTCTCCGGGAGACCTTGACCGGGGTCATGTCAAAGCCGAAGACATAGCCACTGCCATGAGCGCATCCAACGTGGAACGTGGCGTGACATTGGAGGCAGGAAGCGCATGCGCCATCGGTTGTTTTACAGAGCTTACACACCGCGTCGTATCGCAGGGTAGGTGCTCCAATGCCTTCAACCATGTCAAACCGCATCGCGCTGCTGAACTTGATTTCCGCGTGCCATAGCGCGCATTGCACATGGACCCAGTTGTTGTCCGCGGTACGCTTTAGCGGCTCGCGAGGAACGAGGGGCCGCCCTTTGTCCATTTGTCTCATGCGGTATTCCTCCCTTGCTCTGTCGATGAGCTCTTTCTCGAGGCGTTCCTTTTCCCTGTCTCTATCGGTCTTTTTCTTGTGTGAAACTTTTGGTAGCTCAAAAAAGTCATGATGAGTATTTTGATATGGACACAGGACGCATTCATAGTTCTAGTGTGGTCAGTCATCGCTCTGATTGCCGTGTCGACATTACTTACATATGACACACTTTCTTTTTTATCGTTCTTGCAAGTGTCACAGTACCATTTATGGGCCTGTCGCGGATCATCGGCTCCATAGCAAGACTTGTGGACGGTCAAACGGCACGCGGCACACTCCAGACGGAATCCCTCGGCCGAGCGGCAGACCGCGCACGGGAGTATTTTGAGACGAGGCTGCGCGGGGATTGGTGGAGGGGTGGGGGCTTTGGGAACAGGTGGAGCTTTCTCTTTCTCCTTCTTCTTGATTGAAGCCTCATTGACAGGTGTAGATGTCCCGCTGTCACCACTGCCGTTGACCATGGTCTTCTGCTTTTTCTTTGGAGGTTCCGTAAGAGCATGGGCTGCGGCGGCAGGAACATCAATGTAATCTGGAGTACCGCCCACTGGATTGGGGTCAGTCTGGGCCGCGTAGACCTCACGGAGGAGTTCTTCGTCGATGCGGCGCTTCCATGCCTTGCCTCCGCCCTGTGCGACTTTCTTTGCGATCTCATCAACATTTTCCCATTTGACAGCATATTTCCGCCATAGATTCGCGCATCGCCCACACAAGGCGACCATAAAACCACTCTTGTCTTTCGACCTGCCGTCGGGAGGGAACATCTGGCCTGGAGAGACGCCCGGAGCGCGTCTCCATTGTCGCGAATGTCGGACATTGCAATACTTGCATTGAAAATTGCGCCTGAATCGTGCAGCTTTGTCGTTGTCGAAAGCCGAATCGTCCTGGGCATCTGCAACGTCGTCTTGGAGTCGGGACTGCGCGTCAGGCTCGACTCTCTTGCTTCGGCCTTTGCGGCTACTGTATGATCCCCAGATTTCGCGGCCCTTGATCGTCTTCTTCCACATATACCAATAGCGCACCGCGTCGCCGTAGAACATGTTCTTACTCGTGTGGAGGCGCACGCTGCGAATCTCAGAACCGTACTTGGCGACACCTTCGCCCCATTTCTTCTCTTCCTCTTTGGTCAATTCAGGCTCTTTCAAATCTTTGCGCTTATCGGTTTTCTTGACCTGCTTCAATGCTGCCTCTGCATCATACTGGTGCTTCGTGAACAATGTAAGGCATCTGTCAAGAAAATTCGTGTTCCATGGCTCGACTCCAACATGCCTTGCTAAAGCCTTGGCACGGTCCATGTAGGCTTTGATCTGGTCTTCAGTGACAGTCGGGGCATTGTCATCGCCACGAGTCGAGTGAATTCCAAGAGGGGGCATCTTGAACATGAGCTCCGCGGTGCACTTTGAGTCCTTGTTGGGTAGGTCTTCGCCGCGACGCACATATCCAGGTGGTTCGTCCATCACCCACTTAGGGCGCTTCGCCTTCTCCGCCTTATCTGCCTCGATTGCAGCGACAGTCTCTTTCGACAATTTACCCTCCTTCTTGTTACCAGCCGTTTTGACATAGCGTTTCTTGATCTCTGCGGGCTTGACAAGCTCGACCGGATGCCCATGCCATACATTGACATTCGCCTGATGCCGTGGTCCTAGACGTGAACTGGCGCGAGGATATATTGCTCGATCGTCGTACTGCAGGGCGTCTTCTACACGGGCGTGTATACCAAGATAACGCATGGGCCACATCTTCGCTAACGCAATCTCGGCCTGCGTTCCGGGGTGGAAGTCGACGTGACCATCTGGATCAGGGGTCGTGTCGTTCGTGCCACCGTTTGCATCCTCTTCTTCTTCATCGAGCATCTCTTCCTCATCGCCTTCTTCGCCCCCAGCACCTAGAAGCGGGGTCCGTCGCGCCTCAAGTTTCTTCTCTTGCGCTCGGCTGCACGGACCACATGCCCATGCGAAGCCACGGGACGGCTTCTTTAGCAGCGGCGGGCGAACACAATTCATGTGATACGTGTTGCGGCACACTGCGCATTCAACAGAGTCATTCCTGCGATAGATTAGCATGTCTGATATGCTCGGATAGGCCTAAACTTACGACGCGCAGAAGCCTACACAGCGCTTACAGCTCTTGACTGCGCTCGTCAACTCTTTCACGCGACTTGTCTCCAGACAGATGTACTTCCATCGCTCGTCCAGGGCCTTCTTGACCTTGTCGGGAACATTGATGACCTGTGAGGTCGGGATGACATCGTACCAGCGATGGATGAAACGATCAAACACTTGATTGAACCAGAAGCTGTCTTTGGACTTGCGGTACTCATCGAGGTCGCCAATCTCACTTCTGTGCCGAATTTGGCATTTGCCGCGAAGTGATGTAATAGGACACAAGTCAGAGTGCATGGTGGCGTATACCAGACGCGAGTCATTGTTGTAACGCTGAACATCTCGTGGGCGGTAGAACCAATTTACTCGTAATGACTCTACGCGCTTTTTTGGATCGTTATCGACGTGGATAAATTCCATGACCCGGCAGAGGTAGTAAGGCTCGCCTGGCGGCTCGCACACGAGGTACACTTGGTCTAGACGCCCAATTAGCATCCGCAGACAAAGCCGCACGACGTGGCTGGCGCAAGGTAGTGACCATCAGCTGCAGGGAAAACAAATCAGAACTTACCATTAATGGACACAGTCTGGCCATCATCCGCCTCCATATGGCCATTTCTCAGGATTGCACCAGTGTTTTCGAAAGTCAGCATGTTTGTCTCGCGTGCGCTGTTGGCGGCTGCGGTGATCTGATTTCCGCGCTTCGGCCCTGTCTGGCTTGGCGCAACTGCATTCTGAGGCATTCCATTGGCAGTAGCAGCATTCTTTCGGCGTTTAGTGGTTGTGGCTGGTGCCGTGGTGGGTAAAGTTGATGCTGCGACTGATGATGCACCGGAAATATTGGGGTTCGCTGGGTTGTCTTTGGAGTTGGGTCCGGAATTACCCCACGACACATTGACTTGGGCAGGGGCGGAACCTTTCTTTCCACTCACTCCAGATGTCGGCTCGCTATCGGCCGCCGCAGATTCACGCGACGGTGGATCGGATTTTTTTTCGTTGGTGGGAGCGGCTGTCATTTCGAAATCCATTTCCGTATCTTCAGCATAATTCGGCCGTGACCTGCCGGGACGGCGGTTGCGCGACCGCGTGCCATATGGCGCGGCACCATTGTCATCAGAATCTTTTGAAGAAGACTGCGCTGCATTTGGCGAGACGTTACCGGCGTCTTGTGCTTCTTGGACTGCGTCTGAAGTGGAAGACGCGTCATTTGGGGCTTGTGCAGAAATCTGGGGTTCCATGGATGTCGCTGCAGGTGTGGAATTCCCAGTGGACGGTGCCTTGCTGGTTGCTTCGGATGGTGCAGCCTCATCTGTGGCGTTGGTGCCGTTTGGCGTGGTGTTTTGCGCGTCGTCCTGGGTGCGCGTCGAGTCTACAAGAGACTGATCTGCAGGGTTGGTAGACGGAACCTCGCCCTCGCCGTTCCTCGGGTCCATCATGGCAAACTGCTATTTCAAAACGCAGTTGCGCCTCGGCGGACAAGCCAAAGGACGGCGAAACCCCGCGAAGGTACACGCCGAGCGTGGCCAGGACGGGCCTTTGGAAATGCACTCCAGAAACGTATATCAACGTAGCATGCAGAAGCCTGATGGTGCATACACGTCAAATTGGTGAAGCAGCCTCTCAAAAATGGTCGTCGTGACGCGAGAAAGCGGGATTTGTGATGCAAATGATGTCAGACCCGGCGGGTGGAATCAGAAGGAGAGCGCGCCGTGTAAGAATGATAATGAAAGATGGAGCGTGGCAGAGGAAGGAACCGAAGTGTTAATGGAGGAAGGAGCACAACGTTCTGCCAAGAAACTGATGTGGATCTTACGAAGGCTAGCCTCTTACGCATATCTCCCATCGCATCAGCGCCTTTCAGATTCCACCTTGCCGCAACGTCCGCCTGCCCACGCCGCGCATCGTTCTGTTTGGTGGATCATGAAGGCGCCTATGACACCTCGTTCGGTCGTCTTGCTTTGCAGGACGATGATGTTCTCATGTTGATGGCCACACTAAGCAGCACCCACATTGAGCAGCGATACTTTGCAAAACCTTCACCAAGCTTTCATGACACTGAGATCATCAGAAATACTGTTTACCATCGGTGAAGACAGTCCTGTATGTAAATCACTTGGTCACGAAGTCGGGAGGTGGGCGCATCGTTAGGAACCGCCAGGATTGCGATGGTGAATGTATTATCATCCTCGTGACTGAAAGCTAGATGAACACGAGATGCTACATTCATGTCTACTTCTTGAAATTTTGTCCTGGGCGCAGTGTTGGATGGGCGCGAGGCCAGAGTGACAGACTCGAACCAGGCGAGGTACGATTTAGCGGGCGGCGCTTGCCAATGCTAGCAAGCCAGCGACAGGGTTGGTAACGACGTCGTTTGACAAAGGAAGAGGCGCATACATTCTCACCCACAAGCAGCGAGGTAATGCGATTCTCTTACTGGCAAAGTCGTCACTACCTAGAGATAATCTGCTGCTCGACATCAAACTGGTGTCTGTAACCTCAGCATGCCCTTTCTGACTTCCATCGCGCCCAATACCCACATCAGCCCAGTCTCAGACGGCCCGGCCAAATAATCGATATGTCGGAGGGCGGAAGCTTTCTGCTCTATCTATTTCAAAGTCTACCCGCTCGCACCCTCCCACAAAACGGTGTCGCACACGAGATCGCCTGTCCTTCGTAGCAGCGGGAGTCGACCAGGACCAGGGCACACAGGACGCTAAAAGGACCCATTTCGCAGTCTCGTCTCCGGCCGGCGCCTCAGATCAAAGCGGATAAATAAGCCACAACAACTGCGCGTCATTGGCTGAGAGCGAGACACTGCCTTGACAGGCGACCTCAGCTCTGCCGATGGTCGCTTCATGATCGCTCGAGCGCATAATCACTTTCACGTTCCAGCAACCTGTTTTCCGTCACGGGAAAAGCAACACAACAACCTTTCATTCTGCCATTGTATGCTTGCCAGCGTTCAGGCATCGGGTCGAGCGAGTGAAATGTCGTTGCACTTACTGCCCAGTCGGTCCACAACCCGAGTCGCATTGCTCCGAAGATTCCGACGCTGTAAAAGGCACAGTGTGCAAAACATCCTCTGCCGAACTCCGCCACCATTTATGAGGTCGACATGGAACATAACAGCCTAGGTCACGACGCCGTGAGATCTCATCAGCCACTTTTGCCAAGTTCGTGCCTGCAGCTTACTGCTTTTTGCCATCTACGAGCGACGATGTTATGATCGCAGACTGGCTGATGGAACTATGGGCATCTCTGGTGAATCGTGACCCTCAAGATTTTGAATCACTTTAGGCAACGACTTCTGGTGTCTTCACCTCCTGTCAATTTGCTCGCAGCTCAATATGTTGATTTGTTGGTAGCCGGACAGGGGTCCTCAAGCTAAGAATCTGTGCATTGTGTCACCGGCTGTCGTGGAAGAAGTCACTCAAACGCATCGGTACCTATATTCAGTATGCCACAGATCTCGGTTAGAAACTCAGCACGAAACATCATCTGTTGGAACGCGATGCGAAAATACAGGATCTATCAAATCGAAGGGTTGCGACGCGACCCTCGACAAGACAACACAACGCTTAGCTGACTGACAAGTCTCTCATATGGGACGACTACATGCAGCATGCGTGTCAATTGCAGCATGCGTGTCAATTGCAGCATGCGTGTCAATTGCAGCAGTTTCTCATCATCAACGATTTATGATTCTCAATTTCCGTGCTACTGCTTTTCGAAAGATCTCATCTTTGAGAACCATTCCATTTGCTTAGAGCCAATCATCATCACTATCGACCCACGTGCTGTCTCTCCTGGACGGTTCAAGATGGTGCTCTGGTAGTTCAGAATGGAAGGCCCTGCGGAACTGGATTTGTAGCTGGTAGCCTATGTTGGAGAATGAAAAAGTTGTCTCCTTCTCGCCGACGACGATATGCGCTTTCAGGGGCCACGCATACTCAAGCATGGCGTCTGTATCCTCCATGGTCCATTCCCAACCTCTCACAGTGACAGATTCTATAGCCGGACACCATGCCTCCTTCAGCCGAAGCAGTTGGTTGAGGTAGTCGTGATCCAGGTCTGGAAAATGGCAGTGATCTAGGATCAACGACACCAGCGAAGCCGGTAGATGACGAAGCACGACAAGCTTCTCGAATTCGATGTGTATGTGTTTCAAAGTCTCACTCTCACGGAAGGACATGTAGGTGTAGTCGCAAGTCTCCATGTTCTGTCCAGACTCTTCAATTTCCTCGATGATTTCTAGATCACGAAGGCTGTAGAAGTGATGAAAGTCCAGGCGAATACTCTCCAGAGTGGAGCCATGGGCTTCCAATAAGAATGCAACGAGTTCCCGCGGAGCGACAAGCGGATCGAAATCAATTTCCTCACTTGATCTATAACGCTTTCCGTCTGGAATGACAAGCTCGAAAGTCTTCAGAGCGGTGCAGATAGCAAATAGTCCTGCTATTTTGAAAAGCGGTCCCATCCACCAGAATAGTTGCATGCTCGAGGGTGTAATGATATTCGTAGCGGGACAACCGTTGTCAAAATTTGGGACATTATTTGCGGTCGAGAAATTTTTGAACGAGGGACACCTCCAAAGATCAATGTACGGGAATATATCGACCGGACCGTCTTCGAACCGTTTGTTCCTGTCAAGACACGCTCCAGTCAGTCGGCGTACAAGGTCAAGGTATTGACGGCGTTCTCCGTTCTCTAATCACCTTTTCCAATTCAGATCTTGACTGGGTAAGACTCACAGATGGAAGCTTTCCAGCCTAGAGAGAATCCCTATCTCCTCTTGCATTTCAAACGTAGCATTCAATAAAATGTAGGGTAATGGGACCTCAGCGGTGTAGCAAATGTGCTTCAGGTTTGGCAACCTCGACAGAAGGGCGACCACGAGCGGACTCCGATCATTACGCGACGTCGCATCATAATCTGCTTTTGATATCGCAGCAAATAGTCCAATGGCGTACGATTCATCGAGACGAATTGGCCACTCGTAATGGAGATGGTTGTCATTGATGAAAGACAGCTCCTGCGTTGCTTTCGCCAATTCTGGCTGGCTTAATACAGTCAAGAGGAAACTCTTCATTGGTCTCAAAGGCTCTTCGGGTGGATTTGACAGTCGAACTGACGAATATAGTGCCGGCTGCGCAATGGCGAGTAGACGATGCGAGGTGAGGCAAAGCTTCGACAATGCTAGGCTGTCTTTCCTTGCTGCGAGAAATGATGCGATGATAACTAGCAGCTCATTCGATAGGTCTGTGAGTCCAGCCATTTCGCAGAAGCTCTCCGAGACTATCCAGAATGGCGTCGTGGGCGTTTAGAACAAGTCTGCCTCTCGACCTGTAGGTAGTATTCTCGTTGAGGGGTGACCCTACCCTGCCAGGCTTCCAAGGTTTGGAGTGAAGAGTATTCGTGCACGACCAGCCTCTAGACAGACTATATCATGTTACATCAAATAGGCAGAAAGGCGTCCATGGAGATCGAATGCTGACTAGAGGCAGTTTCGGACTGCCGTCTAATTGTTGTTTCCGCTCGAAGTGCGAAAGTCAAGAGTACGTCACGACGATCTTGGCGGTCCGCTCAGTCCCGCAGCTGAAGTGGACACTTGCATGCAGGTGCTTTCGGCCCCACCCCGACGACCACAACAGAGCAACTGTCCACCTGCAACGATATATCCACTCCCGAGAAACGTCGGTCTGCTCGTAACGCACAAACGCGCGGTCTGCAATCCTACAGGCCGCTACCTGTATCATAGCATTCTCTTGAGTTCTCACGGTCAGCAGCGGGGTATCTGTCCTCGCCAATGGGTGTGGTACAGAAGGGAATGCTCGCTCCAAGCTTCGCTTTGAATTAAGGCGTAAAATTCAACTATGAACATCTCACAGCCATTACAACACAAAGCATTCTTTGCCGGCAACAGCTGGACAGCCCGTGTCCTGCAAGCTCCCTCCATCGCAGTCCGAGACACAACGTTGTTCGGTCATGCGCGCTGCAAGCTTCCTCGAGGTCGTTCTGAAAGTATTCGCATGCAATATAACGAGCACGAACGGGGCGAAAAATGGCAGTTTTATAGGACGAAGATAGCGAAGACACCAGCAAGACCTGCGGCAGCGATACGTGCAGAGTTGACGTCGGCAGCGCCAGTCGATTGAGGAGCGGCACCACTCCCAGAAGAGGAACCGGAGGGCACAGTGCCTGGAGAACAGTGTTAGGATGTATGGTCTATTATTGTATTGCAATTGACTTACTAGCAGTGCCGGTAGGCCTCATCGAGTTAACGGAACCAGTCGCACCGGCCGCAACGGAAGAGCCAGCGGCAACACCTGGGGCGAAAGCGGTCTGGGAAGATGGGAAAAGGCTGTTGATGCAGCCATCGACGCAGCGAGCGAAAGCTGACGCAGCCGCGGCGGAACCATCGCCCTGATCACACTTGGCGGCGCACTTGTTTGTGTCAATGGCTTGGGAAGCATTGGGACGAGCGTTGCCGAGGCAAGCTGCCTGGCAGGTAACGTCTCCAGGGGTGCATCCCAAAGCACAGCTCAATTGAGGGCTGACACCTGACGGGATGGGAATGGCAGCAGCGGGAGCGCTGGTGATGGAAGCTTGAGGAATGGCGAACGCGCCGGCGACGAAGGCGAGAATGGTTGTGTACTTCATGATGGAATTTGGGCCGAAAAGTTGGGTATATGAGGGATATGAAAGGGATAATTATAAGATATAGCTGAAGTTCCTGTCAAACGAGTGTGTAGAACTTGAAGTATATGAAAGGTCAAAGAGTGAACGTCTGAAGTCTCTCAGGATCCGAGTGCAAAGGCCGCAGCAGATCGGGAGCCTTTATTGATCCCATCCCTTACCTGCACTAACGGTCCGATAAATCTACTTTTGGTGCGCGCCTTGCCTCCCTAGGCTTCGCTCTTGAATCGCGACGTAAATTACTGCAGCCCGGGTGGAGAGAAACCTTAATTTGAAGGGGCGTGCAGGGGTCTTGCCGCATTGATCGCCGGTCGAAACGCGCTAGAGATCTGTTAGCAGACGACGCGTCGAACCTTCACCTCACCAGCAGAGCGCCACTGAGACCGAGACACGCCGCTGCACCGCCAACAACAGGCATCATGTCTGGCAGCGGTGACGATTATGGCGACGAATTCGACGACACTGAGTTCCTGAACGCGGCGACACAAGCAGAGAAAGAAAATACGCCTGCATTCCAGCCGTCGCCACGGCCAACCAAGCGGCGAAAGATCAGCCTTGCAAACAACGGCTCCGCATCCATTCCGCGCAATGGGCAACAGAAGACTCGACGACGTCGTTTTGTTTCATCCGATGACGACGAAGATGGGAACGTGACTGATCCTGGCTCTTCCAGCAGGAGCGTTTCACCAGCGGGTCGAGGTGGCCTACGGGAACACCGATCTATTTTGGCTGGTGAGAAGTCCCGGCCGAATCAGCACGATGATGTCGAAACACAGGAAGACAATGTTTCGCCTGTCAAGGAGACAGCGGCCATGAAGAGAAAGAACCGAATTCACGTGCCCACGACAAATCGGGACATGACAGATCTGTTCTTCACTCAGCCACCACAAGAGCACTCTCCACCATGGAAGCCTCGGGGAGCAATATGGTCAAAGCAAATAAGGCAGAGTATAGGCGCAACGGAACCTGCAAAATGGACTGGACTGGATGTAATGCAGACCATGTCATTGCCTGGTAGACAATCGATCTCTTCCAGACCGAGCCCCCAAGCACCACTGTCACCCGCCAAGTCAGACTCACCCATTGAAGTTGACGAGTCGCCTCATTTACCACTCCGTGGGGCGGTAACAGCTGCCTATGACTTTACGCAGGACCTGGCCGACCTACCCTCGGATGCCTTTGCTTCTTCGTCTTCCTCGCCACAAAAGCAGGATGGTGATGTCGTCCTGACCGACTCACGGAAGAAGCAAATGGTAGCTCCGCAAGCTGGTTTACGACAGACAACTCTGTTTGGAAGACAGGGTATCAATGGTGAGGTGCCACAGTCGCAGGTGAACAAACGGTACAACTTTGTCGTTGACCAGAAAGATGAACCTGCAACCCATCATAAACTCGACCTTGAAGCCGCCAAGACATGGGTCTACCCAACCAATCTCGGCACTATTCGTGACTATCAGTTTAACATTGTTCAGCGTGGCTTGTTCAATAATCTACTTGTGGCGCTGCCGACCGGTCTTGGAAAGACCTTCATCGCAGCCACCATCATGCTGAACTGGTTCCGCTGGACTACCGAAGCCCAGATAGTCTTCGTGGCCCCAACGAAGCCGCTCGTTTCTCAGCAGGTCGAGGCGTGCTTCAACATCGCCGGCATACCACGCTCATGCACCACTATGCTGACCGGAGGCGTTCCGCCAGCTCTGAGGGCCGAAGAATGGAAGAGCAAGCGAGTGTTCTTCATGACACCGCAAACCTTACTCAATGACTTCAAGCAGGGTTATGCTGATCCCAAGAAATTGGTTCTCCTCGTAGTGGATGAGGCGCATCGAGCAACCGGCGCTTACGCATACGTGGAATGCGTCAGCCTCTTACGCCGCTTCAACGAAAGCTTTCGCGTTCTCGCTCTGACTGCGACCCCCGGTGCAGATGTCAAAGCTGTTCAGAAAGTCATTGACGGCTTGGATATCTCTCGGGTTGAGATACGCACAGAAAACTCGATGGACATTTGCAGCTACGTCCATCAACGCAGCATCGCGAAGCATGTTTTCCAAAATAGCGAAGAGATGACGATGTGCACGGAACTTTACAGTCAGGCTCTTCAACCTCTTGTCAACACCCTCTCTGGGTTGAATGCATACTGGAGCAAGGATCCTCGCGACTTGACCCCTTTTGGATGCCAACAAGCGAAAAAGAAGTATTTTCTAGACGCCGGCCGCAACGTGAATCAAGGTGCGAAGGCGATGGTCAATACCATTTTCAGCATTCTTGCTTCCATCTCTCAGGGTATGGAGCTGCTCAAGTACCACGGCATAGGACCTTTCTACGTCAAGATGAAGGAGTTTAAACACGACAGCGAAAAGGGCAAGTCGAAGTACAAAAAGCAGATCTTGGACAGCGATGCCTTCAAGAAGCTCATGGTGCGGCTACAAGGCTGGGTCGCGGACGAAAAGTTCATCGGCCACCCGAAGCTAGACTTTCTGCAACGAGTCATTCTAGACCATTTCGCGAACGCTGGGAACGGAGAAAACGTGGAGGGCGCGCCTCCGTCGCAAACCAGGATCATGGTCTTTGCACACTTTCGCGACAGTGCTGAAGAGATTAGCCGCATATTGAAAAGGCAGCAGCCTATGATCCGCCCTCGCGTGTTCGTTGGACAGTCCACTGGGAAGAATTCAGAGGGCATGAGTCAAAAGGAACAACTGGAGGTTATCGAACAGTTCAAGAAAGGAACTTTCAACACGCTCATCGCCACGTCCATCGGAGAAGAGGGTCTCGACATCGGCGAAGTCGACCTCATCATCTGTTATGATTCCAAGGCTTCACCAATCCGTATGCTGCAGCGTATGGGCCGAACCGGTCGAAAGCGTCAAGGAAAGATTGTTATGTTGCAGATGGAAGGCAAAGAAGAGAACGACGCGAACAAGGCGAAAGATAGTTATGAGAGGATGCAAGAAATCATCGCGAAAGGATCCCAGTTCGACTTCCACGACGAGTTCTCTCGCAGAATACTCCCGCCGGATGTCAAGCCGGTAGTGGATCGTCGTGTGGTAGATATTCCACTGGAAAACTCACAGCAGGACTGGCTCCCGGAGCCAAAGAAGAAGGGCAAGATGAAAAAGCCTCCGAAGAAGTTCCATATGCCGGACGGTGTTCTGACTGGCTTTGTCACGGCAGGTCGAATGGATGAGGAGATTGTGTCGAAAGCAAAGGGACGTGGCAAGAAGGCTCCTGCGCCCACCTATCCAAGCGACGAGCCCTTCGTGATCCCGCCACTTGAGTCGGTGCTGCTGGATGATAACGCCACTCGAGATCTCGAGAGGCGCTTCCAAACCGTATTTGATGAGGACGATGCTCCAATGGTTAATGGTCTAGACTACGGTCGTCATCCCGAACGTCAGAGAGTTCTATCGCAACCACAACTTCTATCGGCATCTGGACGTGGCTCGCGTGCCTATGTTCAGACCATGCAACGCATGCATGACATGGACCCCAAGCGACTAGACCTTTTCAAACAGCATCTGCACTATTCTGACTGCGAGTCTGGCCCAGAAGACGAGCTCCTTGTGTTGGATGCTGAAGATCTGCCTGTCATACACGAGGACATGTGGGCTGACGATGACGATGCGTGTCAAGCCTTACCTTTACCGAAGCCAAAAGCGATATCGAAAGCAAAGGCGAAGGCCAAGTCAGATGTAGAGGATCCGTTGGTCATACACGAGGATATGTGGGATGAAGATGATGCTGCGTCTCAAACCCTACCTCTGCCCAAGCCAAAATCAAAGCCGAAGGCGAAGGCCAAAGCCGCTTCCAAGCCCAAGGCAGATCCCAAACCGAAGCCTGCTCCGAAAGCACCAGCCGCCAAAGGTCGCCCACGCAAAAATGCAGTCGATGCAGTCGACGCAGAGACAGCAGTCCGTAAGTTTAAGGCCAAGAGCAAAACACCTCTCACAAAGACGCCGGACTATCGAATGTCTGGCCTTGCACAAGAAGGCGGCTCATCTTCGCCGCCACCGACCGATCCTCGCTTTCACATTGCGTCGCAAGCCGATACTATAGGCTCCGACGACACCATTGACAATGAGGTGCAAGACACACAGGCCTACAAGCTAGATTCCGAGCTTGCGAGTTTCATCGTGGACAATGAAGACGATGAGGAACTCCCAGCATCTAGTCTCCCGAGCTTGGATCTGGCTGGCTTGGGTAGAGGCACACAGGCTGTCGTCAAGGCTGCGCGACCCAAGAGGGCACCGAAAGCGGACAAAATCTTCACGAGTGATATCACGGACGATGACGCTGTGGTGAGTAGTGACAGCGATGACGATGCGCTTCTGATCCGGCCGGGTGCGGGTGCGATCAAGAAGTTGGCTTTTGTGGTGGAGTCTGCGTCTGAAGATGAGGAGGATGCGCCTGTGGTAGCATGGCAGCGGGCTAGGCGTGTTGTTGAGGACGATGAGGACGATGAATAAAGCATCATTTCCACTGTCGCATGTTCGCACAAGGGATGCAATCAGACTTAGCAACATGTCACAATGAAATGAAGCGAATCAAGTATAACAGTCATTCAGTCAAACTGCTTCCAATACTCCGGAACAAATCCATCGATGAGCTCTGTGTAGGGCTCGCCAGCTTTGACCCAGCCTTTAATGCCACCGCCTAGTGTGAATGACTGTATGTTGCCATCGCCTTGCTCAGAAATGTAGTCTGCAAACCAGCCCGAACATCGGGGCCCTCTACCATTCGAGGATCCTGCAATCTCGTCAGCATGCGAAAGAATGCTGTGATCATTGACTCACCACAGTAGAATGCCACCCTTTTCACGCCAGCTTTTTTGCACAGCGCATGAAGTGACGCACGGTTCATGTAGAAACTGTGCGCAGGCAGGTTGAGACTTCCGACAATGGTACCACCTTCGTAGTCGTTGCGTCGCACATCCACGAGCAGAAATTCTGGGGATGACTGCTCAGATATCATGCCCTGCAGTGCGCCTTCGCGTGATAAGACAGGCGCGGTGGTACGAGGGGCGGGGAAGGCGTCTGTCCAGTTGAAAGACCATTTTTCGGGGGTTTGTGGGGCATCGGCCATGTCGAAGATTTTGACGAGAGGATGAATGTGTTTCAGCGAGTGGAGCGTCTTTGGTCCGTTGCTCCGTCAGCTTGTTGATGCTGCAGAGCATGGGCGTGCCCGGTGAAGCGGATTAGTGGTCAGCCCTACACTAGCGCGGCTCTGCTCCTTCCCTTGTCAGCGCCACACTTGGCGAGGACAGGTTGCACGTTGAACCATGGCGCAAGAAACGTGTGATGACAATTATTGCGCTGCCGGCGCCTTTAATTTATTTGACGATATTCACTCCTTGAATACTCACCACCCACCATCCACCTGATTGTGTCCGCCTATCACGTCTCGTGTTCTGGCCTGTCCCTCATTTACCGTCCACTTAGGTTTCCGGCTTCAGACAAAGCATCACTCCGTACACGTTGGCCTCTTCGGTACCCCACAGTTGACCTAGATTGTTAAGCTGCCGAGGCTTTATATAGTGAGAACTTCCCGCACGGTGGTAAGTAGGACATGCTCGATGCACGAGAGACGCTTGCCGCAGACGTTTGCTGACCGGAGGACTTCTTCACAGGCACTCGAAGTAGAGTGATAGCACAATATGCGCACAGCAGCGCATGTCTTCTACCTAGCAGTGTTTTCGCTGCTGGGTAGTGGCCACTCTGCGAGCGATGTTGTGCCTTCAAAGTCGAAGAATCCTCCACCAAACGTCTGCAATGTAAGCCATAAAGCGTCGACTTCATCATCACCGCCTCAAAGCCCGAATACTAAGACTAGCTTCCAGCTGGCACCAGGAGCGATCGTATCCGACGCTTGCGCAAGCTACAGCACACTCGAACAACTAAACGATGCAATCCACCCCTATCTACAGTCGATTACGCAGAAGACCGACTTCTTTTCGCACTACCGGTTGAGCTTGTTCAGCAAGAAATGTCCGTTTTGGGACGACGAGAACGGCATGTGCGGGAACGTGGCATGCTCGGTCAACACATTAGACAATGAGGAGGACATACCACTGGTGTGGCGCGCGAAGGAGCTGGGAAAGCTGGAAGGGCCCACAGCCCAACATCCAGGCAAGAAGCAGCAAAGAGAGGCAAGGAAACGGCCGTTACATGGGAGCTTAGGTGCGGATGTGGACGAGAGCTGTGTGGTTGAATACGATGACGAGTGCGACGACCGCGACTACTGCATACCGGACGACGAGTCGGCGACCGCGAAGGGAGACTACGTGTCGCTGGTGGACAATCCAGAGCGCTTTACGGGATATGCTGGAGTAGGTGCCCAGCAGGTTTGGGAAGCCATCTACCGCGAAAACTGCTTCAGCAAGCCGCCGAAGATGGCGAAGTCGACTGGTCAATCTGCGCCTCTCGGAGGGGCATCGCCTTTTGGCGCTTTCGGCAGCCAGCAACAGCTTGCTGCAGCGAATCAGCTTGGCAATATCATCAAGGAGAAGGGCATGAAGGACAAGGTGCAGTCAGCAATCGCACACGGTACCGCAGTCGCGCGTCTGGACCCGGTCGAGTTCGATGATACCTGCCTGGAGAAGCGTGTCTTCCACCGAGTCATCTCTGGCATGCACGCATCCATCTCAACACACTTGTGCTACGACTATTTGAACCAAACGACCGGACAGTGGGGTCCAAATCTCGCTTGCTACGAGGAGCGCCTACACAAATTCCCTGAGCGCATCTCGAATATCTACTTTAACTACGCTCTAATCATGCGCGCCGTCGGCAAGATAAAGCAGCACATTGCCGACTATTCCTTCTGCTCTGAGGATCCAGAGCAAGACCAGCGCACCAAGAACTCCGTCCTGCGCCTCGCATCCGCGCTTCCCTCCGGCCCTGAGATCTTCGACGAGACAGTCATGTTCCAGGACCCAGACACCATCGTGCTGAAAGAAGATTTTCGCCAGCGCTTCCGCAACGTGAGTAGGATCATGGACTGCGTGGGCTGCGACAAGTGCCGCCTCTGGGGCAAGGTGCAAACGAACGGATATGGCACTGCGCTCAAGGTCCTTTTCGAATTCGACGAGAAGGACTCATCGCAGGACCCGCTGCTTCGCCGCACCGAGCTTGTCGCGCTCATAAACACAATGGATCGCCTCTCACACTCATTATCGGCTATCAAGGAGTTCCGTCATATGCTCGACGAGCGCGACGGCATAGCGAAAGCTATTGCGCCTCCAGTTCCCGAACCATCCAAGCAAGTACTGAAGACGAAGCTTGCTCTCGAGGACTTCGATGAGTCGCCCAAAGATGAAAAATTAGATGATGTTCCGAGCTTTGAGCGCGACTGGGATCCGACACACATGACTATCTGGCAGGAAATCATGGCTGAGTTCCACCTGGTTAAGCGCACGTTCTACTACGTGTTGTACCAGTGGACTCAGCTGCCAAGTCGATTGTGAGTTCTATTTGCAACGGTATATTGAATCAAAATGCTGATTGGTTGGTAGCACGCGCATCTTCATCTTGGAAATGAGACGCCTGTACAACTGGTTCCTTGGGATGCAGCCCGGTGAGAGTAGCTGGCACTGGCATATTCCCAGGCGAGATGAGCTTTGAAGATGCAGTGCGTAGGCATAGTAAATATTGCGAGAGTAGATTGTGTTTCGTGCATAGCTAGGGCGTTTTTGAGGGCATTTTGGGAGGTGCAATATCGTACATCAAAGAGCATAGATCTCGCTCATATCACATAAGATCATATTTGGATAACCATCTATGAATCTCCAAGTATTCTTGTCCCATCCCGTCCGTCCTCTTCTTATCGCGTCACCAGCGCGTCGCGTAAGTCATCTACGTCATCCCCATTTCCGCGTCGGACCGACCGCAAACTCAAACTTATTCCCACGCCCCATCATCCTTCGTAATGAGGGATGCGCCCAGCTCCGTAATCCCCCAAGGTAAACTAAGCTTTTCTCGCAAACCCCCCGCGCCATCCCATTCGCGCCGAGCACACACAAGCATCGCGACAAGACACGCGCCTGCTAACGACAGTCACTGCATGCGGAAGGTTGGACGTCGGAGGGGTGTGAAGAGCTAGGGCGCGCCAAGTGAGGAGAAGGCACGATAAGCTCGCCGCGAGGTGAGGGGACGGTTGCGACAAGTGAGGAGTCGCATGTTGTTTGTGCGTGTTTACCTAGGTGCTCAAGTGAGGAGTCTGAGGGGTCTGAGGGGTCTGAGGGGAAGGACTGCACCTGCTTTCGATGGCGGGAGTGGGATTTGGCTGTGTTTGGTAAGTTGACGGTTCTGGTGCGGTGTGTTTTGCGGGAGTACACAAGATGCCGTTCTGGGCTGACGTGCAGATGCGGTACTCGTTGCGAGTCTGCGACACAACACGGAAGCGAAGGAGTCTACCTGCGTTGGCGGCTCAACCGATGAGTATGTCACACATGCGTGGGTGGCTTTTGTTCTTGCGCGTTGACGTTCAAATGCTGTATCCTTCATGCCGGTAATCTTGCACGCAGTGTACCAAACTGAGGGGAACAAATACGCCTGCTTTCGATAGCCATTGGCGGTGCTACTGTTTGCGGTAAGTTGACAGGGTTGAAGGCAGGTCGAACGAAGAGAAGTGGTGCGCTGGCTTTCGATGTCATTACTTTTCGATAGTTGGCGTTTGGATGCGGTGTGTCTTGCGCGGGCACACTTGCATACGGCAACAAAGATTGAGGGGAAGCAAGACGCCTGCTTTCGATGCGTGTTGGCGGTTTCGCTATTTGTGGTAGGTTGGTGGAGTGGAGGCAGGTCGGACGAGGAAGGGTCTTGTCGTTCTCTCGGGTGAAGACTCCCGTATGGCTTATTTACTTGTCCCGGTGGTTGATGACTTTCGCGAAGGAAGTTGAGTGGGGTCGTGAAGCGGTGTGAAGACGTAGGTGGTACATCGTCAGTCGCAGAATTTTGAGAAGTCTTTGGAAGAGATGGAGTGTTTTGTCTCAACGGGCCGAACTTGTGGAGTGGGAGGAGTGGTAAGTGAAAGAGCCTGGCCTCGAAGAGCAATGCTAGACACTTGGGAGCAAGGAAAGGCGGGAGGAAAGGGACCAAACCCGCCGCTCGCTGCGAGACCGTTGGGCTTTCACATGCCATCTCGACATCAGACATGCTCATCCGCCAACAATTCTTCTTCGAGCGGCCGTCCTCGGAAACCTCGCGCTCAGCATGCCTTGATCCTGCTGGTCTGGTCACATTGTAAATTTGCAGGATATGACTCTTCACTGCTGCACTATCGTAACATCGACCACGTCGTTCCCATGCGATTGGGATCGCAGCATGGTTACACGCAGAAGGTTGTACGCTTCCTGGAGCAGAAACACGTTACGAGCCGTAACGCTGTCTTCTTTCTCACCGGCTTCGAGGCGCGCAATTCCACGTCAGTGTCTTGGTAGCGGCCAAGATTGTTGATCGTCGGGGAAACAGCTTCTCCGCTACATCTCCGCTGTGACGCTGGATGCCTGATGGTTTATTACTACATCCGGAAAGCCTTCGAAGTTGCATCCGTGTGGACACTGTGTTCTAGGCATATCGAAACACCATGGGCACGTAAAAGAAGGTATTAGTGGTATCAGGAAAGTGTTGCTGTCGCTTCGGGAAAGTCTAGTAGCTGGATCAAGATTCTTGGTCCACTGCATTGGGGGTTTGGTACTGATGTGCTCTTAGGCGGTGTGCTACCGGCCAATGCAACTACCAGGTTCACTATCTGAGGACTTTTACCTTGTCGCCGGACCTTTTAGATTGTTGCTCGCCATTTCCGGTGATTTCATCGGCCAAGCATGGCAAGCACCGCAGCCGATGCTTGAAGCCCTGCTTCTCTTGGCCTGTGGTCGACGCTTCAATGTTAATATGCGAATGCGGCTCGGCTGTTGGTCATCCGCAGGTTCGCTCACTCAGCACCAAAGCTTCCCCAAAGCCACCGCAACATCCACCAAAATTGCACTTTCCATCAGAACTCTAGTCTACCACAATCTAGCGCCCAAGCACCGCCGCTGCTCGGATGTATTGTCCGGGACTTCGACCTCAGGCGCCATCGCTTATCTATGCCACATGCATCCCAGTCATGGCTCTTGGCAAGCCAACCATCAAGACCTCGCAACATGTCTTGCAAGCCCCTTTCCTGTCTTGCTTATTGATGCGCAAACTAACGATGGGGCTGCAGATGACTGTTGTGCGTAGACGAATCATGTACGAGATCTGGGCTGACAAAGGCAGTCAACGTCCTGCATCATGAACTCTCAAAACTGTACATAAGTTAGATCGACATCGAAGTTTGCTTCACTTGTTCAAATAGCGCCGACTTCCTTCACGCCGGGAGAAAACGCTCAGACCACGGCCGCTACTCACGATGCACCACTTCCACCACCTCGGTCGCGCCGTATTGTAGTCGCTTTCTTGAAGTGACGGAACTTGTACTGATGCCTCCTGATCGTGGTGGCCGCGCTTCCCAGGCATGCAGCGCGTGTCGCAAACAAAAGACAAGGTGTTACGAGACATCCTGTGGACGAGCTTGTCTTCGTTGTGAGCGATTGGGTCAAGAGTGTTCACTCGCCGGCACATACTTCAGCCAATCCTACATGGACGTCCATGGGCCGAGCTCGGCTTGGGGAAATAGTACGACTGCTCCTCTTGGGGAAGATCAAAGCGCAAGGTCAGCCGCAGCATGAGTTTGTCGGGTTCTTGACTAACGAGATCAAGGATTGAGCGACTCGAGTTGACTGTCCACGCTCTGACGCAACGAGTTAACGTGCTAGAAGCGGAGCCAACAAATACAGGAAGCCAGGAAACAGCAGTGGTAGCCTACCTAACACCTACGCAAGAGGACCAGATCTCCTCTCGGGAGCTGGGCCCTACGCAGTCTGAAGATGACAATGCTGCTCCTGTTCCTTACTTCAATCTTCAAGACGTCAACATGGTTTCCGGATCCGTCACAGAGTCTGGGTCTAATTCGCAAGACCTTGGTCACACTCCACCAGTGTCGCCTCCGTTGAGTCCATCGAAGGATATTATAGTAAAAGGACTGGTCAATCCCCAGGAGGCGTGTGTTCTGCTTGGTCTGTTCCAAGAACACTATGCGCGATGGGTGTCCTTTGATAAAGCGCCACCTACGGATGTCCTACTCAAAAGCATGCGCAAATCTCCTTTACTTATGACCGCTTGCTGTTTGATTGCTGTACGGTAAGTAAACCCAACCCTATCTACTGTGCTTCCAATGTTCTTCTCGGCCTCGAACTTGTAGATCAATATGAAGTTCGCAGCTAACTGTGCTTACAGGCACACATCGCATAATTCAGCTTTGCGCATAGCACCCATTCTCTTCGAAGAAGCAAAATCATCGCTCTCTTCTGGCCTCCTCAGCACTCCTCAGCCGATAGAGTTCTTCCAGGGCGCACTGATCCTTAGTATGTGGTCGACGACCATCGCGAAAGTTCCCTTGAGCATTGATAGTTGGCTACTCAGTGGTCTCGCTCTTCAACACAGCATCGCAACCACATTGTTTCATGGCTTGGCAATCAACAATGGCTCAGGATGCTCAAAACCAACGCTAGATCGCATATGCGTTTGGAACCACACTTGTCTTGTACATTTACATTACTGCGTTGGAAGCCGTCGTCGAGCGGTGCTCGACCGGAAGGACATCGATCGGTGTCGCTTGATACTCGGATCGGAAAATGCTACAAATTTCGAGACACGCATGGTAGCCGAGATATTCCTCTACTGGACCCTCTACGAATCCCTTAATTCTTCGGTCGACCTACCAAGAACACAAGCAGCTCTGCACGCTTGGAAGTCTGAATGGCAATATGTCTTCGACAGAGAGCGCTCGCAGTTCCTACGGATCAGTTACTACTTCGCACAGCTCTTGACGTACGATCAATCGCTCAAGACGCGTTCTACATCAGCACGAGAGTCTTTAATCAACGAGATGATTCGCATCTCCACTGCCATTGTCAATCTGGCAATGCAAACGAAGGATGAGCGAACACGATATTTGACGGACCATCATTACCATACGATCAGTTTTGCGGCAGTGACGCTTTCGCGTCTGCTTCATACATACGAACCTCAATTGGCCATGTCGCATGATATACTGGGCCTGGAAGGGCTCGTACATTCTCTGGTCGCCTGGCTGCAGAACATGGGGTAAGATACCTCCAAGCCTTCCTGGACATCACTGAGACTTTACAGATCACCGTCACATATAGCACATACGATGGGCAGTGTTGTGACAGCCTTCCATAAGAAAATGCGTCGCGGATCCGGATTGAGCCCGACAGCTTCATTTGAAGACGCGGATCTTGCGATTCATGATGATTTCGCTCAGCTGTTCCCTGAGCTTTTTGGGCCACGGCCCTTTATAGTCGGGAGTGTCTCAATGCTGCCCGACTTCCAGCCGCTCGACTAATGAGCTAATCTGGCCGGGTTGTCGCTCCAGTCTGTGGGATTCGTCGCGCATGTGGCATTCTAGTTTTGAGGGTGACAAAGTCGCTCAACAGAACTCCAAAACATGCCACAAGTAGATCTCTGATCCTTGAGTCTTGTATATCCGGCCAGATGATAAGTTCCAACCATGATTCGGCGTCACTTCGATCAGTGTCGGGCTTGGAATGATGCGGCCCGACTTTTCATCATCTGGTACGTTTTGGCTGGAACTAGAGCCAAGCACTTCGATGACAAAACCATCAGGTCGACCACCATGCTGATGGGGCGGGGCTGTGTTTGCGACGACGACGTGGGTTGCCGAATGGAAGCTTTTGACCCTGTGCTGGGAAGTTGCTTTGCCTGTGTTCAGGTGGACAAAGAAGAAGTGGACTGATGAATGGTTGACTGTGCGCAAACTACTCACAAAGGAGAAACAGATGTATCTCACTCTAGTACCGCAAGGTACATGCTGTTACTTGTGGCCTATGTCGCTCTCCATGCACGGCAGAATTGACAGATGGCTTCATGCAGTGCGACCACATCCTTTCAGACCTATGCCGTGTTTTCGAGTGCAACCTTTTCGTACCATATAGGATATGCTCAAAAGCAATGCAGCGCCACGCCGTGCATTTGACCGCGCGTTGGGCGATGTTGCGCAGCTCTCGAGAATTCCAAGGTCGTGGCGGGGAGCGTCAAAAGTAGGCAAGTCCAGATCACGACACCATCCCACAACAACACCACCATCTTTGGTACGCAAGCCACTCGCAGCTGATCGGTTCTCCAAGGTCGCAGGATCACGCCCATGGCAACAGGCAGCGTCAATCAAATTACGCGGCGGGCCATTCGGGATACACGCTAGCGGCTTTCCCGCATCGCGACAACCAAATTGCCTTTTCCATCCCTTTGTCCTTCAAGATCATTCGTGTTCATCCCCCGCGCCCAATTCGCCAACGTGAACAGCTTCTGCAGCTGCACGAGTGCTCGTTTTGCTCACGAACGAACTGCTTGGCGCACCTCAGCTGGGTAAAAACTCATGCGCCGCATTGGCTGATGTGGGGCCACAGCTGAAGCGCGAGGTGTTTCCTGCACTCCACGGTGTGAGATGCGTCCACAAAGAGCAAGATGACCTCCGCTCCGCCGCTGGGCGAAGCACTTTGTTGCCTGAATTGACCAGAATGATGGTGCTGCTTACACCACACCGTCTTGCGTTTGGCTACCTTTGTCTTGGACGACGCTTAGTCTAAGCCTTGGTGATGGGTTGGCGTCTCACGGCCGTGCTTATATGACACATTGCCAGTTCTCCGGCCGTCGATTGCTGCTCCCAGCTACAATTCGTGCTTCTTTACACGCAAAATGGCCGACGACAAACCATGGGGAAGACGTTTGGTGATCTGCTGCGATGGCACTTGGCAGTCCTCTGTTAGTAGCAAGGAGAATGTACCATCAAATATCACCAAGCTATGCCGCCTCATTGCCCGGATGGGAACAGACCAACACGACCCTTCGAGAAAATTTCATCAGATCGTCTACTATGACAGCGGAGTAGGAACCGGTAATCTCAGCAAGTCCGAACAGCGACGACAAGGCGGCACGGGTGCTGGTCTGGCCGAGAACGTGATCGAAGCCTACAACTTCATCGTCATGAATTATGAGCCAGGTGACGAAATTTTCTGCTTCGGATTTTCGAGAGGTGCATACACCACACGGGCTGTAGCTGGGCTTGTTTCCGACATAGGAGTCATCAGACCTGCAAACATGCAAGTTTTTCCGGAGCTGTATCGCGCCTACATGGCCAACGATGAAGGAGTCGATTTCCGCAAGACACAGGCTTGGAAGCATTTCGTCGACGGGAAATTGAGCAAGAAGGGTCTTGAGTTGCTAGCGAAAGGAGCAGAACTGGACGAGGCCGACCCGCAGCAGATGGCAGAGGCGTGGGATATACGACCTCATGGCGAGCTGGCCGTCAGCCAGGAAAGCAGGACGGTGAAGGTTGTTGGCGTCTTCGATACTGTTGGCAGTTTGGGAGTTCCAGACGTGCTGGGACTGTCTCTGGCTCATCACAGGACTCAATATGGGTTCCACAATGTCAAGTTGACTGAGCGTACGCTCACCTTCAACCTCTATGGAACCGCATCACTGACACAAGGTAGACATTGAACATGCATATCAAGCACTAGCTTTAGAAGAACGGCGTAAAGCTTTCAGACCAACCCTGTGGTACATACCAAAAGACTTAGCCGATGATCCAGCTAGACCAACACCTGAGCTGAAGCAAGTTTGGGTAAGTTTGATTCATTCGGGACATCTACAGTCGGTCTGACCGGTGTGCTGTAGTTCCCCGGTGTTCATATCAACTGCGGCGGAGGATCGAACGACTGCTTCACCGATATGAAGGGAGACAACGAGAGTGAGTTCTTTCAACAAGCCGCAACGGGATCAATGTCTGATCATTGCAGATGTGTCGACAGCAACTTTAGCTTGGATGTTGCAATGCGTCTCGCCACATCTTGCTATCGACCACGGAGCATACACCGAGTATTTGTCTCAGTACAACCGCTGGCTTCAGCGCATCCGTTATGCCTGTACATACCACCATCAGAGCACTTGGGACAAGGCAACCTCGTTCCTACCAAACATGCCTCAGATACCCTTCATCAACCCCGCGCCAAGTACTCTGGATCTTCCCAAGCGCGATCCACCTCACGCGCACCCAGAATTTGACTTCGGCTGGGGTGCAGGCGCACTCGTAGACTCGTTCGGTGGTATGTACTACCTCAACGGCTCACACATGCGTGTACCCGGTCACGAGGATGTCGAAGCCTACAACGAGAATGAGAAACACTACCACTGGAAGCCGTTGCGCGATCTTGGTCTCACGAATGAGTACATCCATCCGATCGTTCATCATCGCAGTATCATTCGTGGCTGGGACAAGCACAGTCCGCTCAAAGAAGGCTGGAACCGTGGTCACTGGCGCGGTGATGATGGCAAAGAACGATTTTGGTGGTACAAAGATGGTGAGAAGGACAAAATCGCTCTGCCAGAATGGGCGATCCTGCCAGATCAGCACGATCGAGCAAACTTCGAGCGAGCTTGGTATGCGAAGTGTGAGAAGACCAAGAAGACGCGCGATGCATTGCAGAAGATGAAGGAGTTTGGGGAAGAAGACTTTCTGGCGTCGCTGGACCAGAAGATTGACTTTGGGTTCGACAACAAGCACCAGAATCAGTGGCCATAATCGGATGCACCAAAGAACTTCAGCATGTAGTAATGTATCTAACAACGTGATGAAGATGTAGTCTACTTGCTTGCTTGTTCATTCTGCTTATCGCCCACTACATCGGTGGTCGCCCAAGTGCAGAAGTGTCGGGCAGTGCCATGTTTTGGGTCATTTGTGGACAATCTACTGCGTTTGACGGTTTGCGAACCAATTCCGTCATTTTTTCGACACCAGGCAATCCGTACTTGCTGAGGTCGAACTCAACAGTATCGAGATCATTGAAACCGTGGTGTTTGTATAAACGTCTTCCTTGCCCCGAGGCCTGAAGGTAGCACGGGAGCCCAGATTCTTCAGACTTCGCAATTCCCCAGCATACAAGTGAACTTCCCGCGTCACGTCCTCTGTGCGCCTCGGATGTGACCAAAAGAGCCAACACTAGAAGATTGTCAGAATTGATCATGAATAGACAGAATGACCACCGCAAGTGCGGCCGCGAGCCCATCTCGCCATCATTGCGCGTGCAGAAGTATTCGTGCACGGCTTCCCTCAATGCGCCGTACTGGTCGACGGTCTTTGACTCTTCATCCAACGGCTGGCTCAATTGATCGAGATCTGATCGTCCGGAAGGGTACATTCCCCACTTGGCGTCTGCGACAATGTCTCTACCATCTCCGTCTACGACCTTGAGATGATGTACACTAGGTTTCCAGTCCAGATCGTTTTGTATCGATGCTATTTGAAGCTCGAGGTACCAGGGATACGGGGGAGGCCTCCCAATGACGAGAGAACCAAGGCTGGCAATGCGAATTGCTGCGCACTTCGATGCGTCACTGCGCTCGAGAGACTGTACGCGCAAGTTGGACATCCTTCAGATCAGGTGTAGTGTGATCTGACGAAGCTGTGAGTAGAGCGCTTAATGACCTCGGGATAGTGTGGTGAGATGCGTTCACACAAGCAGCGGTCAAGCGCTGCCGTGCTGATGTCGATGACCCCGCGGAAGTCATCAACCAACGGGCCATACATGCAAACACGATAGTGCAAACGCGATACGAAGCTGATCTCTAGCAGGACCCGGGGATCTTGAGATCGATCTCTCACGGTAAGTTGCACATACGTCTGTCTTCTCAACAATGTACGTGATATGAGCATGAAGGATTCCATCACCGTGAGTGCCACCAGGCTTATCAGACCTTAACCGATGATGATAGACTACTAACGCAAAGTGCATCATGGCATTGTTGTGCAGTTGATGATTGCACGCGACGCGCTAGGCCCGACTTGCGCTAGCAGCGTCGGTTACACCTGCGGCCCGATGTGAACTCCTCCAAGTTTCAGACGGAACCTCAAACGCCATAAGTAAGGCATAACGTTTGCAGCCTTGCGCCACGGTCGCAGTATGCGCTGAATGGGCTCCCACATGGCCTGAGAGCCCGATGTCTCTTCCAGTCATAAAGCTTAGCACCTGCCCAGCATTTTCGAAGTCCTTGGCTCTGTCGCACCCACGGCCAACAGCTTCATCCTTTCGATCTGTCGCCTCATCACAATGACGTCTCTCTCCCTCCAGAGACTGCTGAAACGAGTAGGCCTACCGGTGCCACGCAATCGCCAAATATATGGAATTACAGATGCTCGACGATGTCGATATGACGATTTCGACTTGTTTGGTGTCGCTGCAAACAGTCCTGTACAAAATTACAAATTTCAGAGCAAAGATGTATTTTGGGTGTCTCCAAGATCAGGTTTACTCAGTATTATCATGCGTTTGGAGCATATGCCGAATGCCCTTTTCATCTCTCCCGTTTTGGTGTGCTACCTGCATGCAGATCCCGCTCTTCAACGACGAACTGTCGAATGGAAGATTGACGACAGCACTTCGAATCTAGAGCGCGACGACTATGTTGTTACGAGCATTCTTCTGTGTGATTGGACCACGCGCTGAGTCTCCCACGGTGTGCGGCTCAAGGTGAGGTGAGGTGCCGACCTCGACGTCTCATACACCGCCAAGCCGTTTTGGCACCTGACAAGCCTGTAACCGATCGGCCTTGGTATCCATATCCATACAAGCGAGACAAGACAGTAGTCATTGTAGTGACATTCAACGGCACTCATCGTACTTAAGGTAGTGTGATCTCCACAACAAGGCTTTCTCATCATCGCAACTCTCAGCTTCTCTTCTCCACTACATTCTCTTCTATCTTCTTTGCATTTGCTTCTTTCGGCAGGTCCGCTCGTTTAGATCTCGCTTTTTATACATTACACATTCCGTTGACCGGTTCATTACACAGCAGCCATGCATTGCAAAATCATCACCGTCGCTCTTTGCGCTCTTTCTCTTCCCGCGTCCATTTCTGCGCGTCCTACAGCTCCTACGCTCGCTAGACGCAATGTCCACGCTGTGAACGCCATCACACACCCTATCACTCTTCGCCGCCGCAACCAGCGTGCCCAGATGGAGCAGATGAACGGCGAGGGTGCCCCAGCCGCCAAGGTCGAGCCAAATGCCGGCGAACAGAATGCTGCAGGCGAGATGGACGCCGCCGCAGAGCAAGAAAAGAAAGCTCTGGAGGAGAAGAAGGCTCTAGAGGAGCAACAAAAGATGGAACAGGCTGCCGCCGAGCAGAACGCTGCTGGTGGAGAACAGGCGGCAGCAGAAGAGGGTGAACAGGCGGCGGCCGGAGAGGGAGAAGAGGCTGCTGCAGTTAACGAGGTCGAGATTGAGAGCGAGTTCGCTGCCGCCGTTCCCCTCGAGGGTGGTGAGCTCAAGCAGGACATCGTCTTCACGCCCAGCACCGTCGGCAAGTTTGAGTTTGAATTCCAGAACGCCGATGCCGACGAGTGCACCGTCACAGAGAACGTTGGCAATGCTGCGGCAGCACCACCTGCTGGCTTTGAGGCCATCGAGCCCAATTCGTACACTGTCGCACTTGCTGTGAGCAAGGGTGCTGGTCTTACCTTGTCCAAGATCGACTACATCTTCGATGCTGCTGGTACGTATCTGACACTCGAAAGTTCCAATATACTCATACTAACACCCATGCAGCCGCCGGTCTTGAGGGCAAGGACGTCACTGGCGCCAAGGTCGGAAAGTTCTGCACTGAGGCGGGTGCTTTCGTCATTGCCGACAACCTCGGAGAACTCGAGTTTGAGCTTGAGGAGAACGAAGTCACTCTCGACCTGAACAAGAATGTCACCGCTGAGGGTGAATGGGGCATCTTCCTTCCCATCGCAGCTGCCGCCGCCGCAGGCAACGCAACTGAGAACGTTGTTGGCGCCGCCAACGGAACCGAGGTCGCTGATGGCGCTGCTCAACAAGACCAGGCTGCGCTCGACGCTGCTGAGAAAGAGAGGCTTGCTGCCGAGGAGAAGGCTAAGGCTGAGCAAGGCAACATGAACGCTGCCGAGCAAGCTGCAATGGAGAAAGCCAAGATGGAGCAAGACAAGATGGCCGCCGCCGCCGCCGCAGAAGCTGAGAAGAAAGCTATGCAGGAGCAGATGAAAGCCCAAGCAGAAGCTGACAAGAAGGTAATGGAAGAGCAGAAAAAGGCCGCTGAGAAGGCACAGAAAGAGGCCGAGAAAGCCACAAAGGATGCTGAGAAAGCTGCAATGGAAAAAGCAAAGATGGAGCAAGCGAAAATGGAGCAGGACAAGATGGCCGCCGCCGCCGCAGAAGCAGAGAAGAAAGCTATGCAGGAGCAGATGAAGGCTCAGGCAGAGGCTGAGATGCAGGCGATGGAGAAGCCTGCTAAGGCGAAGGTCATGGCTTAGACGCTTCAACAATGTGTGATGAATCGGGAACAAGAATTGGAGGTGGTGCTTGATGCATCGGCCTAGCTGTGTAGTGTATTAGTATATTTTAATCTAGAGATACATGCATGTCACAGTTCCTTGAGCGGAAGTTTGAAGTTTTGAGTTCATGTGTTTGATCAAGTACAGAAAGTTCCCATGAGAGCCCAAGGTGTTGGGCGCGGCCTGAATACCTGCGTGATATCGAAAAGTCGTGAATGCAATCATTTTGCTCTTGCGATGCGGAAGGCATAGCTTTCTTGCATAAACACTCGATAATTGGTAGTTGGACGTGAACGTTCAGCCCCATCGATCATCACACGAATGTGTGCATGTGGTACCCTTTCTCGATCATTGCGCTAGTCGTAGAACTCATCGCCATCGCTGTCCTCGAAGTTGTCAAAGAAGTAGTCAAAGTAGTCATTAGCCACGATCACCGGCTCCACGCCCAATTGCTTCGCGACAGCTGTGAATCTCTTCTTCTTGTTTGGACCGATCGTGGAGATGCTGATGATCGATTTGAGGCCTTTGCATTGCTTGATCTCCTTGGATACCCTGAAAACGATGTAATGAGTCTGTCCATAGCCTTTGTAGGTTTTTCCGAACGAAATGGTGGTGATGACATTCCCCTTCTCATCCTCCAGGGAATCGAGGATTACGTCGAATTCGGATTCGTGCGAGCAGTTGAAGGTGTTGAGCTTGTATGGAAGAAGACGGGTCTCGGCGCGGAGCTGGCGACATACGGACTTGAGATTGAACAACGAGCACCAGGTTTTGCTGCTTGGAGGGGCGCGAAAGCCGACTAGGGTGAGAAATGGACCTGGTGGATGCATGTAGAACCCTGAGTACCGTGTGAAAGCGGTGTTTCCGCCGATGGCATACTCGTAGATTTGGTTGCGTATTTCTCCAGGGAGGCTTAGGAACATGTTCTTGGAATTGAGCGAGATACTGTGTGATGCATGAGTTGATGAACATGATCAGGACGAAAAGGGTACATACGACTGATTGAGCCTCGTCGTGCTTCTCGTTGTCATCCGAGTACCTGTGTATTTCTTGACGCCATTGCCATCATGGCCTTTCTTCTTGCTCTTCGCCTTCGCAACGTCGCCGCGAGCCATCTTGTCGATTCGCGAGGTGCAGTCGTTGTATGAAGTGTTGGTTGGAGTTAGAGTTGCAACAGTGCGGGATGATCGATGATCAATGAGTCGTGATACGTGATACGTGAGGCCGCCTACCGGCCACATGCGAAGTGTTGGGCTGAACTGATTGAGGAAGAAGAGGTGCATATGTGTGGGAATGGTGCAGCTCAGCTGGAGTAGTGGGGAGGTCGTGAAGTTTGAAGTGCGAGGCAAGTGCGAGAGACACATAACACCGCTCCTGCCTCCTCCGCACTCACTGCACGTGGTAATTGCGTTGCAAAGCTACCCCCGCTAATCTCAAGCCACGCAATCAACTCAAGCAGTCAATCATGCATCAATATCATTCCACCCTTCTCCTCCCCTCGAACACTCAAACCCTCCCTCTCATCCATCTACATCCCACTTAACAAACTCTGCACCCCCACACTCCCCACATCCTCCCTCCTCCCAATAAACCCCTTCAACTCCACCGCATCCGCCCCCGCGCCCCTCAACCGATCCCTCAACGCCTCAGGCCCAATAATAAACAACGTACTCACATCAGTCAACACCTGGATACTCCCTTGCTCCAGCTCATCGCCCGTCGGCCACCCGCGCACGAGCTCGACGTAGCGGTTCATGTCCTTGGACACAATGAGTCCGCCGACCTGGCTGATGGTGAAGCGCAGTAAGTGTGATAGGACGAGGGCGCGGAGACCGCGGGCTAGCTCGGCGAGGAAGAGGGAGAGGTTGCGGCCTGAGAGGGCGGCGGAGGCTTGGGTGGCTATGCGGGTAAGGAAGGCGGCGACGTCGCGGCATGCTTGTGTTTCGGACGTGACCATTAGATCGTCGTCTTTGGGGCGGAAGTCTGTCTTTTTCTGCTGGGAGAGGCATTTGCTGACCCAGTTGAGGGAGGCTGTAAGCGTGAGGTTGAGAATGTTGGAGAGCTTGGATTCGAGGGTTGCCATGGTGGAGTTTGTGGACTTTTCAATTTCGCGCCGGATGGTCAGGTTGGGTGTGCAGAGGGGGAGGAGAATGGTGGTGGTGGTTTGTTGGAGGAGATGCAAGATTGTGGTTATGGCGTGGAGGGAGGGAAGGTGTGTAAGGTCGGGTGGTGTTTTAGAATTTTCTTGGGAGGCGGCGTGGTCTGATGCGCTGTGTTGTGTTAGCAAAGGAGGGAGTAGGAGTGGAAGATTGGGCTAACGTACGCGTCGAGGGCGGTCTCGAGATAGATCTCGCCCATCTGTTGGAGAAGCAGATTGAGCAGATTCTGGACATCCTTCGGCGTCTCATTACCAGGCGATAACTCCAGACCACGTCCAACACCCTCTGCCAGCCACTTGAGCATGCGTTTGGAAGTCGCGAGCGAGAGTCTTCCATCTTCATCTGTGACTTCTATATCTTTCTTTTCTTGTTGATCCTCCTTGAGACCAGCGATGCGAAGAAGTGTCTTCTTCTGACTGGCCGGAAGTTCTGTACTCTCCAGGCGCTCCATGTACGCGTCTCGAGCTGATGCAGCTAGCTCCTTGCCTCTCTGTGCCAGCGAACTAAAGTACCCAGTCGGCATCTTCCGCCGCCGTGAGTGGTAGATGGTAAATTTGAGCAAAAGTGATGAGTACAGCTCTTCTAAGTTCTTCTTCTCTCGCTCAATGTACTTCTCACCGATGAAGTAAGATGAGAAGAGCTCGTCCAACTGCTGATCGAGCGTCGCAGCGACCTGTGATGTGACAGGCTCGGGATGTTCGGTCAGACCGTGTGACTTCAGATCTTCGACGAGTTGAGTAATGTAGCTTCTTGAGGCCTGCAACGAACGCAGGAAGGCCAATGATGAGAGCTCGCTTGCTTTATCCAGCACCATCTCCAGTCGCTGTTGAATCGACTGCTGAAATATGCGCTCGACAAACCTGATCAGAACTTCTTCGTAGTACGGAAAGGCGCGTTTAATGATAATCGACTCCTCCTGCACCGCGATCTTGACCTCATCAACCAGAGACTGCAACGTAGGCTCGACACCCGGTGGCTCAGCGTCAGGATCCTGCAAGCGATCCCAGGTCTCGGCGTCCATGGATAGATCCTCTGCCATTGACTGCGTCCGCTCAATGAAGAAGCTATGCTGGTTGACATACGTCGCAATAACACTCGAACCGTCGTTGAAGCCCCTCAGCGCAACCGCACAGTCGCGCATGCCGTTGTAGTTCGGGCGTCGATAACACTCGTCGAACTTGCTCAGCAGGTCTTGCTCCAGGTTCTCGAGGAACTTCTCAATGACTTCCTTGGTGTTGTGCTTCGAGCCCTGGATCTGCTTCTTCACGCCATTCCGCTTGTCGCCGTTGGTTTGCTCGCCGCCGTCCGGGTCCAGACGAGTGCTGATTCGGAGTAGTTGTCGCGCTATCTCTGCGCATCGTACGATGTCGCCGCTTCGTCGGTGGTCTTCGAGTATGTTGAGCTCGCCGCGTTCGCTGACTTCTTGCCAGCATTCGATCAAGAACTTTGCGTCCAAAGCCCGCTTGCGCTGGCGGTCCAGCTCTTCTAGTCGCTCGCCAATGCGCATAGCGACATTTCCACCTGCATCAGATCCGCCATCGTCATTGCCGTTCAGCGTGCTGTCCAGCTTCTGGAAACGATCGATAGCCTGCTCTAGCCGTCTCCCCAGCGACTCGGCATTCGCGTTGTGTTGTGCTTCAGCTCGGCGTACAGCCCCCGAAAGCTCGTTCTCCTTCTCCTCCAGATCTTCCGACAGGTTGTTCAGGCGCGTCAAGGCATGCTCGAAGGTGCGAATGAGCGGCTTCGCGTCGAAGGTGTGCTGGGTGGAAGCCGGACCAGACTTCCGCGAGGCAGGTACGGCGGCGTCAGAGAGGTCTTCTATGAAGTCCTTGACTATGAAATCTTTACTCTATGCCAGTGAGCGAGTGCAAGTCATCTGCACGACAGCGCATTGCCTACCGAGAACTTATCAAGCGTGAATTGTGGCCCACGCCCAGACGTCCTCGAGGTTGTGGTCGTGAGGATAGAAGACGTGTCCAGGGCGGACGTGGTACGCGATGCTGGATCCATTGTGTGGGCGGTGTCTGAGCTGCTCGTCTATGCAGTGTCTACTTCGAAGCTCTATCGCGACTTCCACACCGCAGAGCTTCCTCTAGAAGCTGTTGTTTGGGTATTGTCGCAGACCATTAGTAGTGACTTTGCGATTGCTAATGTTTCACACTCGACTTGTCAGCATCACGGCTACAGGCAGGTTGCGCAATGTTGAGACGTGCTGGTGTTGTGTCTCTCCTCTCCATCTCCGCGCAACAGTAGAAGTGGCTTGAGCATGCCCTGAGCCGCCCCCGCGTCCGGTCCCTTGTCTCCCACGCGAGCAGCAGCAAGTGACCTCTAACCTCATGCACCCCATTCCTTGTGCTCTTAGTACACATTTCTCCCAAAGAAACACCATGTGCACATCACCAGCAGCTTACGACCAACCCGTCGTCGTATGACGCGGCTGAGTAGCATGTCGGCCGCTTGGCTAACAGCTTTCGGCAAGCACGGAGACGCGCCACGCACCAGCCTCACTCCATCTGCAAGGAACACGCTGCTCGCATATGACTTCACACCTCCCATCATGAATTGCTAACACCCGTGCCATTGCTCACTCTACAGCCGATTCCCTACCTCATTTTCTTTCCTAGAGGCATCGAATGCACACAACAATGCCCGCAATCGCAGCCACAGGCCTCACGCCCAGCGAAGAATCTGCTTTTAGGCGCAAACAGCTCTCCGTCGCCCAGCGCGAAGCCCTCATAAAGCCTTTCCTGCCCTCCGAACCCGAGTCGTCCTCCGAAACATCTACTCCCGCAAAATCCACCGCCCGCCTCCCAATTTCTTCGCGATCCAAGCCGTCTAAGAAACCAGGGCCTGTAAAGAATCTCCTCTTCTTCGCAACATACCACTTCATCGCCCTGCTCTTCAGTATCTTCTTCCGCTTCCGCCGCGCTTTCCGCCTTGCGTACACAAAACTTGTGTCTCTGCTGCGCTACCACCATCGTACGCCTGAGTTCATTGCGCTGGACGTATCGCGGCTGGATAAGCTGCCGAAACATTTGAGTGTGATTGTGGAGTTGAACGAGGATGATGCGCAATTGGGCAATGCTGGCTTGGAGGGGCTGGTGAATGATGTATGCGAGATAGCTGCGTGGGCGGCGAGCGCGGGCATTGGGTTTCTAAGCGTGTATGAACGAACGGGTATGTCTTGTCTCTCTCAAGTAATGGATGTAGGTGAGTATAGTGCTAATGCGAAGACAGGCGTCCTTAAGAACTACCTCCCCCAAACCCACGCCTCCATCTCCCAAACCCTCGAATCATATTTCGGCTCAACTCGCAAACCAACACTCTCCCTGCGCGCCCCTCATCTCCCTTCCTATTCTCCCCCCTCCACACCTTCCTCAACAACTCACTCTCAACACCTCACCCTTCTCCTCCTCTCCGAGCACGACGGCCGCGACACTATCGTCGACCTAACGCGCACTCTTGCCGAAATGGCACAGCGGGGCGACGTCAGGCGCGAACAAATCAATCAGGATCTCGTGGACGCACAGCTGAGCGATCATGTTAGCGGAGAACCGGATTTGTTGATTCTGTTTGGGCCGAAGGTCGAGTTGAAGGGGTATCCGCCGTGGCAATTGAGGTTGACGGAGATATTGTGAGTATTGCTTGGATGTGGCTGAAATGTGGATAGCTTGCTAACAGGTATAATAGTCATCTTCCGGATAACCGAGGCGTGAATTACCAGGTGTTCATCCGGGCGTTGTATAATTACGCCAAGGTGGAAATGCGGCTTGGAAGGTAGATGGGAGTTGGAGATTGTGCTGTTTTCTTGTGTACCTATACCCGTGCTTAGACCAGTGGTAATTGAAGCGAGCGCCCTTATCGTTGCACAACATGAGGACTCATCGATGCATGTGATGAGTAAGTGTTCGCATATGTTGATAATAAAACACAGTCCAGCAAAGCACGGTGATGTAAAGTCGTGAATGTGAGGTATCTTCGATGTGATAGATGATGCTATCTACACCCATCTTCATGCCCACTGCGACCGCTTTTCGTGCGTCACAGCCATCGAGAGTAATGCACCTAACACCCTTGTTCGTGATAGGTCATAAGTACATTGTCCACCCCACGAAAGAACCCATGCAACCAGAACCCAGCAGACCCTTTACTTGAGAGGAATGAAACGGGACGAGTGAGTGGCACCGATACCAGGCCTTCCGTGCTTGACGGGCTTGCTGTAAACACATTAGCATCCAATACATCCTCTTCATTACATCGGGACCACGCACTATGAGATGGAGAACTCTCCAAGGTAGTGGCCGACCATCTCGGGCTTGACCTCGACCTGGTTGAACTCCTTGCCGGAGTAGACGCCAATGACGCTGCCAATCATCTCGGGGACAACGATCATGTCGCGGAGGTGGGTCTTGACGAGGTCGGGCTTCTCGTTGGGCTTGGCCTCCTGCTTGGACTTGCGGAGCTTCTTGATAAGGCCCATGGGCTTGCGCTTGAGGCCGCGGTTGAACCGTCTACGCGCGCGGGCGTGGACGAGGTCACGGAGCTCTTCGGAGCCGAGGTCGAGGAGCCTGTTGGAGGGTCAGTGTTTTGACCGATGTCGTGGGGTGTGCGATGTCGCTGCTTCGGGGGGACGTACTGGTCGAGGTCGACGCCACGGTAGGAGAACTTGCGGAACGCTCTCTTGCGCTTGAGCTCTGTGGTGTTTTGTCAGCCCATGCTCATCTTCAAAGTCATTTCCCGCTGCCAGCAACCCTGCGTTGATTGCAATCGACTGCCTTTCGTGGGTTTGTATCGTAGCATCGGTGTAGCGTGCGTGGATTGGGTGTGTGCGTGGGAATGGGTAAGCGTACCGGCAGCCTCCTCGGCGTTCTGCGTCTCTGTTAGCAGGCAGTAATGCGATGGCAATACAGCGCAGACTTACGTATTCGGAATCAGCCATGGTTGCGATTTGTCGAAGTGGCTAGATGGTGGACTTCGGTGGTGCTGTTCTGGCGTTCGAGGGATTTCGTACCATTGTAGAGACTCACCCTGGGAAGGTGCGGTCTCGCTTAGAGCCGCCAAGCCCGGTCCGTGCACACTCCTTCGACCATACTAAGTCGACATGACAGAATCACTTGAATGATATGCATATCTTGTGATATAGCGAAGGGATACGCCGTGTTGTTGCAAATTGCACAAGTCGTAGAAGGGCATCGGCGCACTACGAGACATTTCAACAGCATCACCAGGCACTCAGACGTCTCCCAACAATCAGGTAGAGAAGAAAGTAGTCAACAACCTCCCTTCATTATGCAGCCAGGATCGTGAGAGCGCATGTCAACCCGCTTTCAAGCCGTGCGAAGGACTTTCGAATATTTGAGTCAACAACTTTTGCGTTCAGTGCGTCCTGAAGGTTGACACAATAAATACGAGCAATTTCATAGTCGATCACAAACACAGCTCAATCAGATCAAAATGAGGGTGCATGGCTTCATTCGGGGTATCTCAGCAGGCATATAGCAAAATATTGCCGCAACGTTCTTCTCCATGCCCCGCTGGTCGCTCGCTCGACACCTCCCAAATACTCGTGTTCGTACCGCATGATTCTCGTGATGTGTGAGAGGTTGACCTGATCATACTACGTGGGCAGAAGCGAAGTGACGATGCGCTTAGTCGAAGAGACCGAAGCCCATGTCGTCGTCTGACTCCTCCTTCTCCTCTTCCTTCTCCTCCTCCTTGGGCGCGGCCTCAGCAGCACCACCAGTAGCAGCGGCGCCTCCAGCAGCGGCACCACCGCCACCGCCTCCAGATGGGACGGATGCGAGCTTGGCGGATCCCTCGGAGATGAGCTGTGCGGGGTTAGTCAATTACTCTGGGAAATAGATTCGCGCATCGTCTGCGCGACTAGGCGTACCTCGTTGATGTCCTTGCCCTCAAGCTCGGAGATGAGCTTCTCTAGGCGCTCGTTGTCGGCCTCGATACCAACGGACTCAAGGACCTCCTAAGGTAGGTGTAAGTATGCGCAAACATGGAAGCATTTCAGGCGCTCTCACCTTGACGTCGCTGGCGGAAGGCGAGGTGTTTCCACCGAGGCCGAGGAGAAGGTATGCTGCGAGGTGCTTCATTGTGATGTTTGGTGAGGGAGTTCGTGTGGTAGGAACAGGAGTTCAATCGATTTAACCTGCTGTCGTCAGTATAGTCGTATGCACATATCCTTCCAAGAAGACGCACCGTGCTGACGGAGACTGAAACTTCAATGTTCGTCGTGGTTGTCGATGGTGGGTGGTCAAAAAGTTCGCGCAATATTAGCGACGATGTGGGCGCTCGGGCGCGCTTACCTTAGCTCGGGCTTGGCATCGAACAGGGCTGGAATGCCTATAAGACTGGCAGTGCGCGCGCGCCGCTTGGTCAAACGAATCTTCAGCGGCCGCCCTCCTCCTTAGCATATTCACGCCCGCCTGACCCGCCTCTTCCCGTGCTTGCGACCGCCCTCCCCCGGTTCCCATAAGAACTGCTCTCTCCCCCGGGAAAGCATGTTCAACTCCTCAAATCGACACGACCGGTAACACTGAGTCAACGCCCTATTCGCTGCCCGCCATGAGTGTGAGTGTCGCGCCGCCTGGAGCGCCCGCCTCTGTATACTGACTTGAAATGCAGACATTTAGAGATCTTATGTCGATAGTCGACCCTACAGCGCCAAAGCCAGCCCCAGCACCCCGACAAGGCGCCCCCGCAGCCCCGAGACCTGTTTCGCGGCCTGCTGGAGGTGCGGGTGGAGCATCATCAGCGCCTCAGCTCAAGCGCAAGGCGTCCGGTGCCGTGGAGAGCAGCCAGATCAAACTACCGCGTAGAGACGGTACCGGCCAGCCAGCGCAAACAAACGGCGCAGTACGTCCTGTTGCGACCCCCAGCGCCGCCCGCTCGAACCCACCCGCACCCATCTCGACTGTCCCATACCGCGGAACAGCAGCACCAGCAGGCGCAAGGGTTGCAAGTCCAGTCGTCAGGAAGCCGACCCCGCAAGCAACCGCATCATCCGTTGCACCCAAGGCTGCAGCACCATCCCCTAGGCCCACACCGCCTGCAGCCGCAGCCTCATCAGCATCATCAGCCGGTCCAAAGAAGGGTTATCTAGCACTACTACAGAAAGCGAAAGAGAAGGATGCTACAAAGCCTGCCGCTCCACCACTGCAGAACGCCCCCACGAAGATCCTGACAAAGAAAGAACGCTTGGCGCTCAAGTCTGGGGCCAGTGCGAACGCGAAGGGAAAGAAGCCTGTCGTTGGTCAGCCTGTGAGACTTGCCAACGCCAGAAGTGCTCTGCCACAGGACAAGAAGAAGTCCGTCGAGGTGGGCTACCAAGGTACCGCACGCCCCACTAAGCAGCCGGTGCAGGTTGGCTACAAGGGCACCGCTCGTCCATCAAGTGCTCCTGCTTCCACCAGTCGGAACGGTACGCCCGCGGCTAGGTCGAAGCCTAAGCCGGCACAAGGACGTCTAGACGGTTACGCCGACTGGTCTGACCTCGACGCCGAAGAGGACGAAGAGGACGACTATGCATCTGACGCGTCCTCCGACATGGAAGGTGGCATGTGGGACGTCGAAAAGGAGGAACAGATGGCGTTAAGGGCAGCGAAACAAGAAGACGCCGAGGCGCTTGCCGAAGAGAACAGGCTGAAGGAGGAGAAGCGGCGGAAGCTCATGGCGTTGGCGAACAAGGCGGCCGCAAAGAAGAAGTATTAATGTGGTTTCTTACTATCCATGGACGGCGTTTGGTCACGATTACACGGCATACCAGGACGGGGCGTTACTTCTCATTTCGCGAACTGCATAGCCGGAGCCGGAAATATTTTCAAGGAAGGTGCTCAGCTTCTCCGCGCATCCGACTATTGATTCGTTTCTAGTCGATGCCTTTCTTTGGCGTTCCTTTTTCTACCAGAGAAGTGATCAGCAAGTACACGACATGCGCTCTTCCTGAGACCGCGAAGTCATAAGTCATGCAGGCACGTTATATTCTTAAAATTAAATCGCATCTTGGATGCTACATACTCTTATATCCTTTGGTCCGTTTCTCTGCCCTTTCGTCACAGTACTTTTGTTTTTTGCTCTTCACGGGTTGATCGATGGAAGAAGTGACCATCTTCTTGCGCCACGCACCGCATAGCAATTACTTGTGACGTGAGAATTGACAAGTCACAACAAACGTTTGGTAACACTGGACTTGTGGACAAGAGAATTACTGCATCATTGCACTCTACAATCCAACGATGTTCGATAACTCTTAAGCGCCCTGCGAATGTACCCCCTTCTTCGACTTCACTCCACCATTACTCATTTGAAGTTCCCGCACAGTTCCTAGCAGTGAGCATGCCCGGCTTCCTCCAGCGCCTGCGACACCCACGTCGCCATGTGTCGCAAGCAGACGTCGCAAAGACCGCAGAAGAAAAGAAAAAGCAACGAGAAGAGTTTGAAGACGACTACCCTGACGAGATCGCCCCGGGCAGAAATCGCATTCCGTCACTTCCTTCCATGCAAGATAATGGTCCATGGTCCCACACCTGCTACATAAGCCAAGATCTTTTCTGGAATAGCGCGCTGACGAAAGCAGGTGACGGCGCGCGAATTCAAGTACGCCCAGATCACTCGTCCTCCAAGCGAAAGAGCCCATTCGATACCGAGCATGATCGCCGCCGCACCGCACTGCGCAAGCGGGAGGAAGCGATTAGTTACCAGAAAGACTTTGACAAGTTCACGCAACTCCAAGCTGATGCAAAGCGCCAGCACGAGTACGAGAATCGTGGCCTGGGGCGCATTATTCGGGCGAAGATCGTTCGGGGAAAGGAGCGCGCGGATAATGATCGCACGATCATGTCTTATTATATCCCAGTATCTCCTCGTCCGCCTTCTGTGCCGATAGTGCCATCGAAAAGGCCGCTGGGACCGCTGAGGCATAGTACGAAGGAATGGGATGACTTTATGGGCTTTGAGCCGAACGAACATGGGATTCCATATCCGACGACAGGAGCGGAATCTGGCGTAGAGGGCGAGAAAGAGCTACCAGATCTTCCCCCACTCTGGTACGAGACTGCTTACCTTCCTAGGTCTTCACGAGGCTCGGAGGAAGATCTACTACTAAAGACAGACGGGGCTGTCGAACAGGCACGCGAAAAGAATACCGTGGATCCGGAAGGCGAAGTGCAGGAGAGTGTTGGCCGGGCCTTGACCACGAACGGCATTGGCTCTGAAGTGCGTCTCCCCACATCAAGCGTCGACCCCATCATCAATCATTCAAATCCTGGAACAAGCACCAGAAAGACTGGTGCAGAAGAACAATCGCCCACGTCTCCCCTCACCAACGGCATCCACTACAAAACCACCTCTTCCGACCAAGACAAGCGCTCCTCCCTCTTCGTCAACCGCTCGCCATCCCCAGACCCACCATACAACGAGTCAACACCACCACACGAAGTACTAAGCTCCTACCGCAGCAGCACCGCATCCACCTCGAACGACTCCCCTTCACCACCACAATCACACACTTCCTCATCGAAACGCATACACTCTCTCCTCCGCACCTTTCTATCTCCTTCCGAACTATCCCTCTTCAACACCATCGGTCCCCACGTTACTCCCGGCAACCCATATGCCAACGGCTTCAGAGTCCCCCGCCCACTACAAGCGCGTCTCGTGAGTAAATGCCACACCCTGATTCACCACCTCCAGGACCGCAACACATACTTCGAGCACACCGTCGTACCCAGTATCAGCGAATCGCTCGAGGGCAAAGCATACGACATCGACGTCATGAATCTCGACGCCAAAGAATTCAGCAAGCAGATCCTCGAACTGCGACGCGCTATTGACTTTGCCAATAAAATCATCACAAGCACGTATGAGCGCGAGTTTGAAATGTATCGCACGCTCGCGAGTATCAGACAGCAGCGCAGGTTTAAAGGGCTGATGGGCATGTTGAGGAAGTGGCGTGGTGAAAAGAGGGATAGTAGGCTTGATGAGGACGCTGTGAATAAGCTACTGACGAGGAGGGAATTGGATGCTATGATGTTGATGGCGGAGCAGAATGTTCGAATACTGAGGGAGGATGCGGATGAGATGAGTGTCAGGGTGGATGGGATCAAGAGGAGGTTTGCGAGGTGTCAGTTGGTGAGGGAGGTTGAGCAAGGGAGTTGGAGGGATATTTGATGGGTGTTGGTTTGTTGAGTGCTTTGTGTAAGTGTCTGAGGGTGTCTGTGCGCTTCAAGACATTATGGCTAACTGCTTCGCGTGTTAAAGGAGCATGTCGTTGTCAGACATGCTCGTTCACTTGCGCTTGTTCACGTCACAATGTCACCTGTTATTCGAGTCCTACAAACATAAATTTTACCGTCAAATCTTAAGCTTGAGTGACTATACATCAACCCCCAAATTAATTATTAGAGTCAAGGTGGGCTTATATTCACGATGTCATACCTCCAACTCGATCAAAACCTGTTCTCAGTGCGCTCCGACGTCGCCGAAAGTTCAGCCCGGAACATGTCACCCGCCACTTCAGTCGGTGGCTCCTGATCTTGTATCTCATATCTCTCCTTGCTGCCCTTCTCAGTAACTTCTTGATCTGGCATTTCTTTTCGTCCTCCTCCGACGGGTGTTCCGCTCAGTTCAGCGGCAGCAGCAGCTTTCTTCGTCTTCTTTCGACGCCAAGAGTACCAGCCCACGATTAATGCGAGTAATGCTCCTCCACCCAGACCTGCGCCTAGACCAATTCCAAGCGCATTTGTCGTCGCTTTAGCTGCACCAGGTGCATTTGAATCCGGCGTGCTGGTCGATGCTGTGGTACTGGTAGCACTCATCATGTTCGATCGGGAGGTAGAATTGACTGTCGAAAAGGCCGTTGAAGTGCGTAGTGTGCCGATTGAGAACCGCGTCACTGAAGTCGGCAGCGCGTACGTATAGAATATTGGATCCGGCGCGCTGAAGACTAGTTCCGGTTTGTTGCAGCAAGTGAGGTTTGGTTTGTTCAGGCGGTCTCCCTCTGGAGCGACGGCACCAGTGTTACAACACCATGATTCTTTCTCGGGGCACTGCCATATCAGATGGTTGATCCCAGCTGTTTGAGGTCAGCAATTATGGAGGCAGAACAGTCCCAAGCACAACTTACGGTTCGCCTTGTCGCAATAGTTCCCGCAAACGGGATCTTGGAAAGTCCTGTCCGTGCAGCCAAAGAACCAGACAAAGTTATTCTGTGGGGTGGCTCGCGGGTCGCGACAGAGTCCGTTCGTGAGACATTGGTCGTCTGGATCACAGCAGGCCGTGTTTTTGCCTTCGGTGATGGCGGTATGGTTGCAAGGAAGTGCCCTTCGCGCTTTTGTACCGTTTCGAAGCCAGCAATCCATCTCAGAGATGTTGTCAAATGGCAATGAAGGCTGGGGCGGGCCGACGCATGTCGGGATCCTCGATGCTCTATACTTCTCCACCACATTGGACCCCGTACCAGGGTCTGGGGTACACCAACATATGTTCAGGACGTATGCAGTTACTGTTCCTTGGGTTACATCATATTGGGATTGCCAGCCAATGGGATACGCATGGTACTGCGCGGGAGGCGCACCCGTTGTACGCGGTGAACCATGAACCATGAGCTCGTAAATTATGGTGCATCGGAGGTGTTACCATCCTAGAGAACATGTGGCTCCGGTAAACGGCCACTCGTTCCATGGGAAATGAAACGGACCTGTCATATCAAGGAACGTGGGTGTGGTTGAAGACAGCCTTGCCAGCAATAGACAGTGTCGCTTGATTCGGTTAGGCGAGTGTTGGGGGTCTTCGCATTCTTCGCATTTCTAATTGCGGTCGCGCAACCCGTCGCTGAATAGAAAGAACCAAATTAACCTGTGATCAGTTGCGCTAGTCATGAGCTCCAAAGACTCTTTTTCACTTCTTCGCATCTCCACGAGGAAGACACGACCAGCATCATCCGTCGCTTTTGCATCCTGAGGGAGAGTTCACCACTCTTTCTTCCTCAAGCCACATCTCTTGGCAATGACTCAATGAAAAAAGAAGCTTTGACAAGCTTGAGAAGAAGCTACAGACGACCTCGCATCTGTGTAGCTCTCCTTGGTCGAAAGTATGTATCAAGCGATGAGCCTTGGAGACCTCAAGTGCGAGTCGACAACGTGTGAGCCAACTCACCACGCAATCAATTGCCCAACATGACAACGAGACCAGCTCATTCATGACACCGTTGCGCATGCGCATGGTAGAGGTAATACCGTCGACGACGAACAAGCGAGAAGGTATTATTGGTAGACATGCACCATTACAGCCTTACTCTGTGAGGTTGCCTTTTGAGCAGAGCACCAGGGAACCCCTCACCCAATCCAGTGGCTCCAAGAAGACACTGTGCCGGCACAGGTCTGTCTTATTCCATCTGACATGAAAGGAACCAGCTCAATCATGCCACGGATGCAAGGCGAAATGGGGCCAGTACATTCAACAGAAGCGATGCTCATCCGTGACAAATGGAATCCCGGAGATCCAGATGCGTGAGGCCTTTTGGGAGTGACCGCCCGCTGACCAGCAGAATGACGGTGTCACCTATACGACCACATAAGTGCGAGGACATCTGAATGCGCAAGCACAAACAGGAGCCGCGTATGGTAGGTCGGACTGGCCTCGAACCATGCCACCAGACAACTAGACAACCAGCGCCTGACAAGTGTGTTCGTCGAAGATGTTGTTGCAACGAGAGACGTAGGTGATTAACCTCAAGTATAAACTGTATGCGTGTCTCGCAGAGGCGTATTGCAGCAGATTGAGCATAGGTCGAGAAAAGTTTGTGGAAATGATGGCGAGATATAGAGCGCGAGGCTTGTGTAGTTAGCCGACCCTGCTAGTGGATGCATGGACCCAAGGGTGCTTGGTCCACTGACGGTGAAGGTGAGATACCGCAGTACAATGCTCTCGCGATCGGCTGTACGAATAGGCTCGAGAGATGCGCATTGATATGAAGGCGGACCGTTAATAATTTGGTCGCAAGAGCTGTCTAATCTTGTGGGGTAGACTTCGGTCTTGGATCTGAAAACGAAGAAGCATTTCAACAGCGCCAAACCTCCTAAAATACTCCTCCAGATACCCTAAGTAAACAGCGGTGCACCCCACCCCCTCAACAACCCCAACCACTCCCCACCCCGTCCACTTCCCTCCGCGCACTCGAGCACAGTCCACAGCCCCTGCTCGCCCAATGGCTGCGCCTTACAATTCAGCACCAAGCTCTGCCCATCCACGACGCCCACCTGCAGTAATCTCTCCATACCCACGTAATTATCGCGCTTGATAGCAGCCAGGATAGCAGGTAATTGTGGCCGCGGTAACGCGTGCTCGGCGTCCCAGGTATTGATCATGTCGATGAGGTCGAGATATCTGGATTGTATTTCTAGTGTTTCTGGCGTGGGTAAGGGGAGGAGCATATCCCATACTGCGGGTAGGGCGGCGATTTCGTTGCGTGATGCGGCTGCGGAAATGGAGTCGAGCAAGGCGCGCACGCAGTCTTTGTTCGTGCGATGGATGGCGATGTCGAGAGCCGCATAGGTAAGTTCCGGCGCGAGGCTGAGCATATCTGCGAGCAGGGCGGTTCCAGTCTCGCCGCCTTGGTGCGCAGCGAATTGGAGAACGTTCATGTCGAAAGCGGGATCGCGGGGATGTGCGCCTGAGCGGAGCAGGACACGGGCTGTTTCGAGTCTCTCGAGAGCAATGGCTGCAGCGAGGGGCTGCGCTTTTGTTTCTTTCTTATTGCGTCGGAAGGAGATGACTTCTTTGACGAGCTCGGGTCTGTGTTGCACAATCATTTCGACGGCTTGCGAGGCGTTGGCTGCGAGGGCGCGGCCAAGGGCTGTGCGTTGACCGAGATCGTTGGCGGTGCGTTGGGCGAGTCCGACGTTGAAGCCACATTCGATCAGGACGCGAAGGATACGAAGGGCGTCTTCTGGGCGCTGATCCCATGTGTCTTTTGTCAAAGCGTTGACAGGAGAGACAAATCGTGTGACTTTGTCTTGGTACTGTAGGACTTCGTCTTCCTTCTCGTAGTCCGTTGGCGAGCCCTTCATGCTCAACATGTGCTCGACTGCATCTGCCCAGCCAGCTCGCACGAAGCAAGCAAGCGCTGAGTACTCATATGTGGTGTGCCACGGGCGATTGCCAAATTCCGCGGTTTGCAATTCACTCCTGTTGTCAAAGACTCCAGACACGGACGCCGTAGGGTCGAATTTGGGATTCTGCATGATGGTGGCCAAGACATTCAAGCCTTGCTCTTCGCTCTTCCAATGTGAAATGCCGTCTAGCACGCTCGTCTTTGACAGCCGTACTTGCTTTTGGTCCCAGTAGTGTTGAGTGTCTTCCATCTCGCGTGGCCACTGCTCGATCATAGGGTTGGCGCCATGTGATGCTATTAAAACACTGGCAAGTTCCGCATGTCCCTTGTACACTGCAGTGAGCAGAGCTCGGTCTGTCGGAGTGTAGAGGCTCTTCTTCTGAGGTTCACCATATGTAGCTCCTTTGTTGAGTAAGTAATCGACTACCCTGGCATGACCGCCTACAGTAGCTTTTGTCAAGGCCTCGTGCTTCGTTTTCTTCATTTTACCATTGAAGCAATGCGAAGGATCAGCTCCGAGACTGACTACAGCCTTGACCTTGGGTAGGCTACCCTGTTCTGCAACGTTCTCGAGTACCGTGGTCAAAGCCTCCTGTGAGTGGCCAGCATTGCTTGCCGGCTTCGTGGTGTTTGATCTCTTCAAGCCGAATATGCTCTTTTTGGTGACCCCTGAGGACCTCCGGCTTGACGCCTCATCAGCTTTATCGAGGAGGCGTAAGACTTCGGCGTGTGCCTCGCTAGCGCCAAGCTCCGGTTGTTTTTGTGGGCTGAGACCAGGAAAACGATCAGGTTGGGCGACCGATATTCTTTGATGCTGATCGAAAGGACTGCCTGGTGTTTGCGAGCTGCGACTACTCACACTACTCATGGTGTTCATGCGCCCCAGATATCTTGGTGGTCCAGATGCATACTTTCCCAGCACTGGCGAGGGTCCACCCATATTGAGCGCATGCATTTGCTCCCGCAGTACATCGTCGTGGTTTCTAGCCCCAGTTGATTGCGGTGGCGTTGGAGGCGAAGTAGGAGGACGTTGGAACTTGAGTGGCTGTGGAGCTGAAGGTAGATCCGGTAACTTCTTCTGTGGAGGTGGCTGGCGAAAAGCTGGGTGTATATTGCTCTGGACTATCGGCGACGTCGTAGGCGATGTAGGAGGGTGAGGAAACTGTTGAAGGTAGGGGTCCACATAATGTCTTTGTCCATAATTGTGAGGAGCAGACACTACAGACGGCATCGTGTAGCCCATGTGAGGTCGTTGATATCGTGAATCATACATGTCGTCTGTTGTTCCTTGAGATGAAAAGCTGGGGTGGGGATATTGCTGATGTGGGAGGCCCTGTGCTTTTGTGTACCCCCGTCCCCCGAGGTATGTCTCGGGGGGACCATGATTGGACTGCTGGTACACAGGTTGGAGGCCCTCCGCTTCCCTCCTGACTTCTGGGACATTTGCGGCGAGATCATATGGATTCGTATACTGGGAATCGAATATAGGAGATTGTGAAGTTGCTGATTGCTTTCGGTCTGGTTCAGGCTGAGAAGCTGGCAGCTCATGAATTGTCTCAGGCGCCAGCCTCGATGAAGGTGGGAGGTAGTTGAATGACGGCCCGCCATAGAAGCTTGCATACTCCCCGTGTCCATCTGCGTACTGTTCTTCCTGTGGTGGCGGATGTTGCTGCATTCTGCTCACACGTGCGAGTGGTAGTATTTGGTTGACAGCAATAGCTGCCGTATACTTGTAGATCCAACGGGGTATGGTTCAATTTACTGGGAGACGTGGGGAAAAGATACTGACTTCTCGTCTCTCTACGGCCAATGGGTTACCCACGTGTTGGTCTGCATGATGAGGCTGAAGCACGGCACGAGAACGCCCCTGCCATTGCCGCCATGGAACATCAAAAAACAATCTAGAGGACTGTTGATTGGAGGAAGTAGGATGTTCAACATTCTTCTTGAAACATCACTTAGGGTGAGAGCCGTATCAGCATTCGGTCTCGACATGCTGCTCTGTCTTCGTTGTGAGGCGTGTGTTTTGTGTGCTACCCAATGTCGCGTGCGAAGCACCGCATGTCCACGATAAAACCACGTTGCGATACGACGTGCATCGCACAAAACGCCATATGGAACGCGATGGCGTCAGTAAAGGATTGAGGCGTTGAGTGACAGGAGGGTCCGATGCATATGGCGAGTGAAAAAGATCTGTGCGCGACGCTAAGAATCGCACGTGGGATGACCCATGGGATCGGGAATGAGCGGTTGGTAGCGACGACTGGCATGGCAATGGCAACTGTCATTCAGAGCCGTCACTTTGGAGATTTCGGGACGATAGAACGTGTTTGAAGTTGCCATTAGGATGTCATCAATAGAAGCAAATGCGCAAAAGCGTACTTCCGGTCGATATATTAAAGCATTGTTCATCCGAGAATACGAGCGAGAACCAAGCATCACTAACAGCAACTTTGGTCTCCTCGTATGCTCTAACCTGCAGCAATCAATTCCCGAATCTACGAGTATGATGCGCGTCCTAGTATGGATCTCTCCCAGTCTAATCCCTTCCAACTCATCACCTCCCCCCATCCTCACTCCTCCCAAACCCCCTAAAACTGCCAACATCTCTCTTGAAGAACTTTCCAATATTCTTCAAGTTCTCATTCAGATTCGCCTTCGCAGCATCTCCCACTCCAACTCCCGTACCCGCATCCCCACTCACCGCACCACCACCAGGCACCGGACTTCCAAACCGATCTACCCCATCTCTTGCTGCATTGACCAGCATATTCCCCAAGCCACTCGGATCAAACCTTCCACCACCCAGACTCGGCGTGCCCATCATCACACTGCCCGCACCCAGACTCGGGGCGTTGATTTGCAGCGGCGTGAGTAGCGGTGAGTTCTGCACAAGTAGGTTCTCGTGGCTAGGTGATGCGCGGAAAGCAGCGAAGAGGTCGAGTAATTGTGTTTGCTCGGCTTTGCGTATACCTTTAAGATCAAGGATTTTGCGGAAGTTGGTGTCGGATTTGTCGGCGATGTGGATGAGGTAAGCTTGCACGAGGGCTTCGGGTGGTGAGGGTCGAACTTGTAGGGTCTTGAGGAGAGGGTCGATTTTGGACATGCTTTGGGTTACGCGCTTGACGAAGCTGTGGACGTTAGTATTGTGGAGGGTGGAAGGGGATGTAGAGAGACGTACCTTGACGGCGGCGCTGTGCCGGGCTCTTCGTTGAGCGTGGGCAGCTCTGCGAAGCCTTTTTTCATGGATAGGGAGTCGATAAGCATCTGCTCTGCGCCGGCTTCGGCGATCGGCTTGCATTGCACGATGTTCATGATGTACGTGTTTGCCATTGAGTCGACGAGGTTGTCGCAGAAGGCTCGCGCGTATTGCTGTTTGTGAAGGTACTTTAGGATCCTACCAGAGGTCTCTTTCACGTTGCGTAGCAGTTCCGAGACGTAGGTGCTCTGGTCGCCTACGCTCTCGAGCTTGGCCCACGGCGTATTGCGCATCTCTCTCCAACTAGGCTCACAGGCAATCTCGACTTTTCTTACAAGGATGCGCACTGTAGCGCTAGCAATACCCATGAAAGCATCGGCCTGGCTCTGTAGATCGACCTTGTCTTTGAACTCTTCATCGATTCGGGCTTTGATCTTTTCTTCCAGCTGATTGCAGGTGACGTAACAATAGTCTGCAGTGTTCAATATGAGTATGGCATCTTCGATCGAAGGGCCTTGAGCTCCAGGCTTCTCGCTAAGAAAATGATAAAGCACTTGCTGGGAGTACTGCTCGAGGTACTTGGCAAAGGTCGCTGACAGTTCCAGCAGACGAGTGCCTGTCGATAGCTTGGCACATTGCGCAAGCGTGAGGCGGTAGAAGTTGAAAAGCTCGGTCGAGGAAGGTACGACGGCTTGGTGTGAGAAGTCTTCCTCGGTGTTTCGTAATGGCTGTTGTCGATACTTCGGTATGAAGGTGGCAAGTTGCCTGGGTAAGTCAGCATGCAATGACAGTACCATAAGTTACATCACATACTTGTCCTGTGACTCTACCCATAGGCTCATGTACGGCTCGAAGGCCTCAGAGATGGCTTGACTGAAGCCATGCGACTTGTCGTTGCTGGACGCTACAGTGTCGATGGAAGCGCGTGACTGCATCTTGTAAGCGACAGTATGGGCTCTCTTCAGCGTGGTATACATACCTCATTGGCAAAGCGATTCTCCAAGCTATGCTCAAAGTTGAGCGTCTCCTGCAGACACGAGAGAAGGAGATCGACATCTAGAGTCTGCCCATCCCCTCGTCGCATGGACCGTTGCAAGATAGCCTTGAAGTCCTCACGCGTGCCCTCGCAAAAAGAGTTGGCCAGCATCTCGTTCACGCGCCAGTACGCAGGAAATATGGCAGCATGCTCGACATCGTATGTCTTCATCATGCGGTTGAACCACGAGTATCTCCTCGAGATATTGTCCAGCGAGCCAGCCTGATTGCCATTAGCAGCCGTATCATGTCCCTTTCGACTATGTCCTACCTCATCATTGCCTCGGAATACCTGTCTGTACTCGCGCAGCTGCGTGTTGCAGTACCAATTGATCAGCCTAGTCCTCGCGTGATCCCCCAACGCCTCCATAACCAAACACGCCTCCGCCAGCGTAGCCTTCCTCTGCGCAACCTCTCCCTTCGCAAATACGACCTCAAAGTCCTCGCACACCTGCTCGAGCAACTCGCCCTGCAAGTCCGCCACATTACGGCTCAGCGTCGCAATCTGGTCGATGGAGCGATAGCTCTTGAAGTGCGCCACGAGCTGAATAACCGCCTGCAGCAGCTGCGCACACTCGCGGTACTGGCGACTCTTGCTCAGACTGCGCAGCTGCTCGTACGCCGTCGTCAGCATCTGCAGACGCTTCAGCGCCGTCATCGAGAGCGTGAGGTTCTTCTTCGTGCTGTCCAGACGCTTGATGTCGGCCGTCATCTCGGTGATGGTCTGCTCCGTGTGCATCGCGCGGGACCGCACGCTCTCGATCTTGCGGAAGAGGTCGGCCAGCTCCGCCTTTGCGGCCTGGATGCGCTGCACGCTGTCGGAATCGGACGCGGACTGCGAGGCGACGACGCCCGCGATGTCTTCGTCCAGGTCATGGTGGTAGCTGCGCAGAGCGGCGGAGGTGGCGGCGACGGAGGAGAGGGCTTGCGGGTGGTAGAAGATGGCGTTGAGGTGCTCGATCGGGTCGTAGTCAGCTGCATTGAGCGTCAGCGCGCTGTCCATGTCTTTACGCGTGTGGGGTAGGGTTCCGTGTACCAGAGTCAAGTTCTGGGGCGGAATGTGCAGACATGAGACGAGGTCGAGTGATGCATCAGCCCGCGCGTGCTCGCAATTCGCGGCCGTGTTCGTCGCAGGCGAGGATTTAGGGTAGGATTTTACTTGGAATTTCAAAACAGAGGTGTAGAGTAGCTATTGGAATACGAGAAATAAGGGTATCATCATAGGCGCAAAGCATAACCGACGTTTGACGTGGTCGTTTACCGTGTACTTTCCAGGGTCTCGACATGTGGCTTGAGCTTTGTGGCGCTAATCCAGCTATGAGGATTGTACATTGACCATCCAGCTTCAAACACTATGGATATTTGTGTTGTTTGCTCGAATACCATCTTAAGCACCCTTAACGATATGCATCCCCTAGCAAAATGCCACATACATGCAAGCACGAAATGAAAAGAGCCCAACATATTACACGCTGCTCTACTGCGGAAACAACCCCATAAACCCATTGTACACCAAGCTCCTGTCCTTCTGATCAATAGAGCTAGCATCTCCCGTACCAGTCCAGTAGAACAGCCCGCCAAGCCCATTGTGTCGCACATAATCTGCCTTCATCCGCACCGTCTGCGGGGTGTCGTACGTGACGAATCCACCGTCTCCACCCACGCAGTACGCCGATCCAGTCCTTTCGTCGATTTGTTCGGTCGCACCAGGACGCGGGAGGTCGCGGTACTCGAACGTCCCCTCTTCACCTGCTTGGCCAGAAAAGGAATGCCCCACGCCTTGAGTTCCGGTGAAACTCCGACCGTAGGCTGGTACTCCCAATACGATCTTCTGGGTAGGGACGCCCTGCCGGACCATGTATGAGACTGCTGAGTGACATGATATTGCAGCTTCGGCGTTATGTGGGACTTGGGGCGTGAAGAGCTGAGCTTGGTGTCCACACTTGCTTGTCCATGGGCCGGAGAAGTCGTAAGCCATTAGATTGATTATGTCGAGGTAGTACGATGCATGTCCCAACTTGATATGCTGCAGTGCCCACTCGCCGGCAGGAAGCGCCGTAGACAATGTGTATTGAGGAGCCGGGAGGTATTGCCGGAGGATCGCCAGAAGAGCGATGTAGTCGTCGCCCTGTTGAGAGTCTGATGGGTGCTCCCAATCAACTAACAGAAGTCTCAGCGTCTTTTGTCAAGAGGGTTCAGCTGATAGTACTCACTGTCGATACCATCGATACCGAACTGTTGCACCAAGCCCAGCGCTGATTGGGCGAAGCGCTGTCGGCACGCGGGATCTCGAGCCACCGCAGCGAACGGCTCGCTTCCTTTGCCTCCACCACCAACGGACAGTACGACCCGTAACCTCGTATACTTCTTCTTCAGCAATGCGAAGGAGTTCAGACAGCCTTTCGTTGCCGGTACATCGCCTACGCCAGCCACGTCGATTTGTGTGTCTGCCCAATCGTCACTAAGCTGCAAGCTGTTAGTCGAGCTGAAGTGCTTAGTGATATTGCACATACATAGACTGTGCCATCTTCTTTCACCCTTTCTCTTCGTCAACAAAACAGTGTAATGTTGGTACAATGACTTACCAAGCAAAGGCGTAGAAGATGTGGGATATGACGTCAAAGTTCAGCGACGCGGGCGGCTGGTCGCGATAGATTCGCCAGTTAGGGTAATAGACGCCATTCCAGTACATGCTTTGTAGCGGTGTCGAGAATGTGGGAGCGTGATCAAGTGGGGTGTTAAAGTACGCTCGGCTCATTATCGGTCGTCGTCAGCTATCGCCTTAGCTGCGTATGTCGCGCTGCACGTCAGAGCAGCGTGCAGATGGAGTCGCGTTGCCGAGCTTTGACAGGAGCGTAGTCTGGAGAATGATCGTGAAGCGGATGGAGGTTGTTTAAGAGCGTTCGCAGATGAATTGAATGTGGAGATGCTCCGTGACACCAATGCCGCTCTTGTATATGGCAGTGATTTGTGCAACTATCAAGGAGCTGCACTGATATGAGAAGACATGTAAACTGCGTTGTTAGGCCGAGCTGGACACGGGCACCTGCAGAGAGTATATATGACTGAGAGTCGTCTAAGAACGGCGGGACAGCCAAGTAGTTGCAATACCCAATGGTCGACTCATATCAGGTAGATACCTCACTTGTTGCCAAAAGAGCAAAGTCCATCATGCGGAGTGGCATTGATTCCTCGCAGTTGTTCCAGTAGATTAACGGTGAAGCCCAGCACAAGCTCTAGCCTGGAAATGACGCTGACAATTCTGTGGCTGGTGTTCAAGCGGATTCATCGCATTGAAGCTCTTTGCCTGACCTCATTTTGAGATTGACGTTTACTCCAGATGTTTACAGCATGCTGAATGGAGTTTATCTGTAGAATTGATGCAGGCATCAGCGTCTTTGGAATGAAACGGCCGGATCGGGTCGAAGACGTTAGTGTGAGCAGGGTGAAGAGCGCTCTACATTTGTCAAGTTTCATGCCGATGGTATTTTGCTCATGCAACGAATCTGAATGATGCAGGGGCAATCAATCTTTGTTCTGTTTCGGTGACAGGCTCAGGGACGCATTCCCGGACATGTGTATCAGGATTTGGAAAATGGCGCAATACCTGGATAGGCACCTCAAGGCACTCTTTAGCAGTAGCGTCAGGTGGGAAAGCTAGAAAATATGTGCTTGACTAATGTAGTTGAAGCTGATGGTGGAAGCCAAATCAGCGTCATAATAGGCGACGTGTCAAGCGTGAACTGTATCGTGGACTCGTTGCGCGAACTCTCTCATCGTCGGGTGAACGGCACGTAAGAAGTCGAATGCAGCCATGCAGATCAGGGATGCGATGGCGGCTGTAGGTGTCGATGAGGTGCATGAAGTGTGGAGTGACAAAGGCGGATCGCCGCTTGGAGGCTTCTTTAGCGTATCTGTCACGTGCGAGGGCGTCGAATCAAAGCTCAGCACTTGAGCGATTCTTCCTCGACGTCCACACCATCACATTGCCATCTTCCTGTTTTCGGCCTGCCATTACACGCACGCTGTTATTGGCTCCACGCGACAACCGCAGCACCGCCTACCCTGGGGAATTCGTCTGATATCGGAGTCTGTTCGCGATAGTTCCCGCGAAAGCTGTAGCTTCAAAGGCAGACAGTGACACGACCCACCTCAATATGGCTGAGGTGCAGACCCCACTAGGCTCGATGGCGCCTGATCAAGACGTCGAGAAAGTTGGACAAGCCATGTACAGCTTCAACTTCAGCGACTTTCTGCGGCGTGAATATCGCTTTGGCCTGGACCCGAATCGCCCGCCATGCAAAGCGTATATGCAAGGCCACTGTCCCCAAGGCAGCCGGTGTCCAGACAGGCATCATGTGTCGTCGTCCTACAACAAGTATGTCCTTCCTATCATCGAAGTATACACCACTTCACGAGCTCACATATATCTGTAGTCTGGTCTGCAAACATTGGCTGCGTGGCCTCTGCAAGAAGGGCGAAACATGCGAGTTCTTGCACGAATACAACCTGCGACGAATGCCCGAGTGCCAGTACTATGCACGCACACAAACATGCTCAAACGGCGATGACTGCCTCTACCTCCACATCGACCCCGAAGCTAAGCGGCCAGCGTGCCCGCACTACGACCGAGGCTTCTGCCAGCTCGGCCCGTACTGCGCGCTCAAACACAACAAGAAAGAGAAGCTGTGTCCGTTCTACCTCTGCGGCTTCTGTCCCGAGGGCAAGAGCTGCAAGTACGGTGCGCATGCTAAGTTTCCTGTGGATTCGGCACTCAAGAAGCAGGAGGTGCGCGTTGAGAAGAGCCCAGAGGAGCTCGAAGCAGAGCGTCAAGAGAGGGAGCTTCAGCAGATGAAGCGGGAAGAGGAGGAGCGAGAGCGAGACGACCGGGGTGGGCATGGAGGCCGTGGAGGGTTCAGAGGCAATTGGGAAAATAAGAGGCGTGGCGGCGGAAGAGGACGTGGCCGTGGACGCGGACGTGGGCGAGGCGACTTCTGATCGCTCTCCCAACGTCGAGCGCATTCACTATCCTGTTCTCGGGCAGTTTGCCGGTCGGAAGGACGCGTCGAAAGCAATCCGCAATGTCGTAAGCTGGGCTGAATGCGAGTCGAGCACAAGCTCATGCGGCTACCCCACTCTCACACCATGGAGACCTGCCAACAAGCACCGGCTCTTGACCAGGAGCATCAATTTGGTGGCTCACAAATATTCCAGGCGACACAACCACATTGCGATCTGGACATATACGAGGGGCTCGTACACTGCCGCTTCCCATACACTGCAGCACGCCATCGGCTAAACCGTACGTCTATTGGCCAGAGCACACATCTGTCGCACAGCGTCCGCCTCCATGCAACGTTGATCAGCACGTCGCATTTGCTTGGAGATTCGTCATCGGTAAAGCTCATGCACGACATGATTGCGCACCAAGATGTGAAGAGCGGTGGTTCGAGCCATGCGATGCCGGTTCTTTCGCAACATCAATGTCCATGTCTTGCTAGCGGTTGATATCCCTGCGATTGTTTTACCATGATTCTACATACTCACGGTTACCTCTGCATGTAGCTGGCGGTTTCTGTGGGCATGCATCATTAGCTCGCGGCTGCTTGCTTGCGCTGCGCTGCAACCTTGGAATGGCATTGCCAGACAGCATGCGAAATCTACCACCTTCTTTGACAAACTCAAGTAACTCAGTAGGACACGAGATACCATTTCACACAGCAAGACTAGTTGCTGTACATGAGTTCAGAGAACATTTCAAGACAATGTTGAAGCACGTCGGTTCGGATGACTAGCCGAGGGTCAAAACTCTCAACGGCGATCACCACAGTTCGCTAAAACATAACCCGTAGCGTCTCTTCCATCCTGTTTTAGCTCTAACTTAATGGAATGACGCAACTGGATCTCCTTTCGTCTTCAAGTGACCTTCCCAGAGCGCGGGGCCCCACAATCTGCCTGGAGGATCTCGGAGTCTCGGTGTAACTCCAGGGCGGATGCGGTGCTGCATTTGATGCTCTAGATCATATATATGGCTTGTCCCAAGGCTAGACTCTTCCTCTGCTTCACAGTTCCTCGTCCGCCGCGTCCACCATGACTGGCTTCAGATCAATTGCGCTTCTCGCGCTTTCTAGCTCAGCAGCTGGCCAGGTCGACTATGCGCAGCACGTCAACCCGTTCATTGGAGGGGAAGGGCCAACGACGGGTCGAGTATTTGGCGGAGGAGACATCTTCGTTGGCGGAGCCGTCCCATATGGAGTTGTCAAAATTGGCATTGATACTTATGAGACGAATCCGCAGATGGCTGTCTTGAATGGAGGATGGACGCCCAAAGGGAATGTGACGGGAGTGTCGATGATGCATGTCAGTGGGACAGGCGGGTGTCCAAAGTAAGTCCTGACATCCAAATGTCGGTGCAGCTTTTAACATGGAGCAGGTATGGGGTCATTTCGCAGATGCCACTTACGACTACCGCCGCACCTGTGGATATCTTGAATAACCGGACATACTGGCAGCACCGCATTGGAGACGAATACGCGAGCCCGGGGTACTTCAAAACGGACCTTGAGAGTGGAGTAACGATTGAATTGTCCGGCACAGCACATGCAGGAATTATGCAATACAGCTTCCCAGCTGGCGAGAAGAACGTGCTTTTGGACCTTACTCACCGACTTCCCAGTGCGCGAGGTAGCGCATGTACCCAGCGCTATGTTGACTCCGAGATCAGCATTTCAGACGACGGGACAGAGTATCGAGGATATGGAGTTTACGAAGCTGGCTGGAACGAAGGTGCGCCTTACAAAGTCTACTTCTGCGGCCAGTTTGAATCTGCTCCAGATTCTGCTCAAGCATTCAATGCCGAAAACTCGACGACGCCCACCATGGGCGGTAAGAGCAGGAAAGCAGCGAGTCGCCATGACACCGTCGGAGCGCTTTTCACCTGGAACGACACGACAACACCATCGTTCCTGCGCTCCAAAGTTGGAATATCATTCATCTCAAGCGCAAAAGCATGTGCTTTCAGAGATGCAGAGATACCTACCTGGAAGCTAAACGATACAGTGACAGCAGCAGTAGACACGTGGAACACTGACATCTTCAGCACCATCCGCGTTGACACCAGTGACGCGGCCAATAAGACAGACCTCACGCTCCTCTACTCCATGCTCTACTTTAGCCATCTCATGCCCTCGAATCGTACCGGCGAGAACCCCCTCTGGGACTCCGTAGAACCATACTACGACGATTTTTACGCCATTTGTACTCTGATCTCCTCTCTTTACATTGCCCTGACGGCTGACTCCATCCAGGGGACACATTCCGCTGCACCACTTCACTCCATCACCTGATCCAACCCGGCCCATACGCCGCCCAAATTCGCGCCTTAATTGACATATGGCGACACGACGGTTTCCTTCCAGACGGGCGCTCCGGCAACTACAATGGCCTCAGCCAAGGCGGTTCCAATGCAGACAATGTGCTCGCCGACGCCTACATCAAGGGTTTACGCAGTAACATCAACTGGACCGATGGTTATGCCGCGATGCGCACGAACGCAGAAGTCATTCCAGACTTAAAAACGCCGGATAAAGAGGGACGAGCGGCGCTGGGCGATTGGAATGCGCTCGGGTATGTGAGTCAAGATCGAAATGAGAGGTGTGTGAGCCGGACGGTGGAGTATGCGCTCAATGACTTTGCTTTGAGCCAGGTTGCGCGGGGCCTGGGATACCAAGACGATGCGGAGAAGTATCTTGGAAGATCAAGAGGGTGGCAGTTGAGTTGGGACCACGATGTTAAGAGCGTGAATACGACGCCAACGTTCTCGGGCTTCCTGGCGCCCAGATTGTCCAACGGCACGTTCAATTCTAGCAGTTACAACCCAGCCAAGTGTGGCGATTGTTCGTGGAAGTCTATTACGTACGAAGCGACGCCCTTTGAATATTCGTTCAACGTGCCGCACGACATGCGCACGCTGATCGAGTACATGGGTGGTGAGGACGGGTTCGAGAGACGCTTGGATTACATGTTTGAGACGAACAGCAGTCAACAAGACTTGGGCGTCAACGGAGCGGGGATAAATACCTTGATGAACATCGGGTATGTCCTTGATCTGACTGGAGTGAAGTGATACTGACAAGACGGCATAGCAACGAACCTGATTTCCAAACACCATATCTATACAACTACATCAACAAGCAGCACAAAAGCGTGTACCAATCGCGCCAACTAGCCAGGAAATAGTACGTCCTATCATTAGCCCACAACCTCCAAACCCAAGACTGACAGACCTAGCTTCAAAAACGCGCCCTACGGCCTCCCCGGAAACTCCGATGCCGGCGCCCTCAACTCCTGGCTTGTATGGCAAATGCTCGGCTTCTACCCCGTCGTCACGCAGCCCGTGTACCTCCTCTCATCTCCATGGTTCCCCGAGATCAACATGACAGTCAACGGGAACCGGACGCTGCGCATTACTGCGTCTGGACTGGGGCAGGAGAGCTACTATGTGCAGAGCGTAAAGATCAACGGGGTGCAGTGGACCAAGAATTGGTTTGAGCATGACGATGTGATGCTTGAAGGTGGCACGATTGAGTTTACGTTGGGCAGTCAGGCAGTGATCTGGGAGAGTGGAGAAATAGCTCCGAGTCCTGGTTACCCAGGATAGATGTATAGGTCATGATAAGTTGTAGAAAGAATGTCCAACTTCCATCTTGATTTAAGACACCGCGGATATATCGCAGTAAGGAATACCAGCTTTGCAGGACTGGTTACGGGATCGATCGGAAGCTGAGCCAACTTCGCAACACAAAAAATGTTTATACGACGGACTGCTTCCATCAGTTAATCAAGCTCTAGTGTTGCGTGGTGCTGGAGCATGGTGCGAGTGAGGAGCAGTGAGCTTGTCATAGTAGCCATGCTCTTCAGCTTCATCCTCCGCTACTTCCGTTCCGGAACCGTATTCGATTACTTTGGGGTCTCTCAGAAATTGCTCGTAGGCGTCTTTCGGTGCAGCAAGCCTGAGCTTCTCAATGATGGAAGGCCTAGGTGCGAAATCGAGGTCTTCGGCGATCAAGAAAACTGTCCACCCTTGATCGGTTCGGATGGTCAGATCCACGCCCCACTCGAGCAGGAGATCTAGCACTTCTTCCCGCGCATTTTCAACAGCCTCCATGACCGGCGTCCAAAAATCATCTGTATGAGCATCGATGTCGCACCCGCACTCTTTAAGGCGCCTGACAATATGAACGTCTCCTCCACGACAAGCTCGGTAGAACGGAGTTGACTCTGTCGACGATCGGGCGTGCGGATTTGCGCCTGCGTCTAGCAGAAGGTCAAATGCATCTCGGCTTGCGAATTCTGCTGCGAGATGGAGTGGTGTGCATTGTTTAACACCCGTTCTTTCGATGTCGGCGCCGAGGTCCAGTAGCTTGCGTATAATGGTAGGACGATTCCATTTAGCGGCCATGGTCAAACACGTGTAGCCATCGTTCGAGGGAACGTTGATGTCGCCAAGCTGGAAGAGCAGCTCATCTACAACGTCATTTAAACCGTGGCTAATGGCAAAATTTATCGGTGAGTACCGATGAAGCTCGTCATAAGGGAATCTTCGCTGCAAGACTTCTTGCCACCTCTTGTAGCACGGCGAACCTTCTGTGTCTAGGAACAATCGCTTCAAATACGGTTCGCATTGATCCTTGAGGTAAGGAACGTTCCTCGCGAGCTTGTAGTGCCTAAACCAGTTGAGGCTAGCATACTGTCGGAAACTGTATTGCTCCAGAAGAGCAGGCTCAAATCTGGCTGCCTCGAACTTCGAGCGGGTGAAGACATCTAAAGTGATGTACTGGAGACAGATCTCAGCCATCCACGCATTGCCATCGTCTTCATTGACGTGAAAGAAACTGAAACGACTGCGTTGGACGCGTTCGGAGCGCAGGTACTCGTCTAACGAGAAGTGGGAGAGTTTTACCACACCGTGAGTCATCTTGTCACTCGACAACACGACGAAAGGTGCGATAATGTCAAGGGCATCATAAGGATCCGTGGCCACCGTGTCGAAGTCCAAGGATTGCTGTCCTGGCTGCAATGCAAGAATCTCGGCCAGGTTTGCGGCCGTGAGAAGTGGTGAAGCTATTACGAGGCATCTCAATAGCGTCCTCAACTCGCCTACACGCTCTGGGGAATGCGATGTTACATGCTGAAGCAGAGTCTCATAGGTATGCTCAAGACCATCCGGCAGACTTTCGATCATGCTCTTCAAGTCTCGATCGTTCCTAGCCGTGCTGAGATAGTCGAGCTGGAGACGCGCGTGGAGTATTCTGAAAGCTATTAGCGCGAGTTCCTTTCAGACAGGTATGCGCAAAAGACCTCAAGCTAAGTTTACAAACGAGGTGTTAATGAGAACCATAATGGAGGATCTGCTTTGATCGACCTTGATTGAGAAAGGCTGCTTACGTTCCAGCGCGAGTTGAGACATGCTTCTGTATTGTTGGTCGTAAGCCTTGGTCCCTCAACTTCAAGGCACCTTGTCGGATGCGGTTGCTAACTTCGACATCAACGTATTGTTCGATGTCCGGCTTCATGTTTTCTGAAAGAGCCACACGATTCGAGGTGATGAGGTCATGGCGGCGCTCGAGCTGCACGTCAAAGCGACCGGTGAATAATAACTTGATTTGTTGATCGTGTTGCATGCCAAACGCGATGAGCGATTCTAACGTACTTGCAATCTCATCGCTATCGGTAGCTTCATCAAGGGCGTCGCACATTATGTAGACGTTCTTGAAGTGGCTGATGAAAGACTGTAAGAGCGCGTTGTAGTCATTGCTGTGGAATGGTCGGTCACCGCCGTGTGACTTCTCGTCATATATCTTCTTTGCGATTTCCACCAATTGTGAGGATTGTTCGAGGAGCTGACGTATCATGGTCATGACAAGATTGTCATTTGAAACTTTCATGGGGTCTCCATGGTCGAAGAAGAAGTACAAAACCGCTGTATTTTCAGATTTGTGTGCGATAATGCTCTGAATTGCTGAAGCACAGAGTAGTGTCTTTCCCGAGCCAGGAAGGCCTGTAATCCACAGCGAGCTGCATTTGGCACCAGCCCAGGTCTTGAATTGAGCTGAGTCGACAAACCACCGGCCAGTGCCAGTCAGTCGTCGATGCAATGCGTTCTCCAGGCTAATTTGCGCACCGTTCGTCGATACTGGGCATAGCCATGAAAGCACTTTTTGGGTCTCTTCTCGAGAGATCTGGGTTTGTAAACTCGTGTTCAAACTATCCACACCGTCCAGTATCAGGCTTTGGCCAGTTTCAATCCGTCTTAATGTATGTCTATGATTGTCGGTATACGGCTTTCATCCTGGACTGGACACACTCACGCAGAGTCTACCTCCATAGCATTCGCCAAAATACCACGCAGACGATGCAATCGCTGCACTGCATCTTTAGTCTCCTTTTCCTTGAATGGCCAGGCTAGTCTTCGGCCGAAATTTCTCAGGTCCTTGCCGGCGTCCTGCTGGCATCGGGCAAGAGCTGTTTGGATGAAACTGAGTGTAGCCTTGCATTCCTGGAAGACTCCCAAGCCATCCAGTGTACTCAATGCGTCGAGAACCGCTGAATCAGGCGTTGTGTCGGCGATGACTTGTAGCTGGCTAAGGAGGCTGTTTACTGCAGCGGCTTCCGTCAACAGGCTCCTCATCTCCGTCGGCGCACGCGAGACCTGTGAGAGGAAGCTATAGCCACCCGCAAGTAGCGTGCCACTCAAATGGATAAGCTGAGCACAAGATGCGACGAGGCCTATGGCCTCAGCCATGACGAATTCCGTGGTGTAAACTTAACAGAGTTGTGTGAGGCTAAACCGTGGGTGATTGCCCCGCAATTTTTTCATCGGCACAGCCCCGACGGTGCTCTGCCCTCTGCGTCAACCCAACAGCCAGACATGCCGGACAGCGTACTGGCAGACTTTGTTGACGATGATTGTGTTCTTCGTCCCGTCGTAATGTGTCGTAGTAGGTCGCTCACACTGCCTCTTGCATTCCACGGGTGGTGACCTACCTGTGATACCAAATCCCCAACTCCGCTAATCAATCTTGCACGACCGCGAAACGGTGAAATATGCTACCGCCACAAGGCTGATTCATACAGAAGAGCTAGTTAGACGATATCCGGCGCCATATTTTGGGTGCGGTAGCGGCCTGCAGCTCGCTTTCTGACGAGACCAGGCGCAGTAGCGATCAGAACGAATGGTAGCATACCCTCGAAGCCACCAACCCCCAACTTTGACCTTTTACACATCTCGCTTTATCTACCGACCATGTAGTGCCATACTTAGTACACCATGCTTCCAGAGGCTTTGGGTCACTAAGACTCATCCGGCGATGCCTGGCAATTCCTACTCAGTCCGTACGTGCAGTGTAGAAAATTGCGACCGAGCCTTAGGATGGACCCCAAGATTTGTGTCCGAATATGAGTCTACAGGCACTTAGCCTCCACCAGAAGATGGGGCCGCAAACTCAGAGGCAGTTTGCGGGAAGAACAGAACCTCGTGGGCAAGCATATAACCTCCAGCGGCCTGGGCGCTTTGGAATTGTCATTCTCATCAAATCCAAAGTCGGAGATTAGTACGACATCTCAGCTCCATCTTTGCCTCAATTCTCATCATCATGAGGATCTCCGCACTCGTAGCAGCTGCATTTTGTGTCGAGTGGGTCGTGGGCGCCCTCCTTCCAGTCAGCACGTTCAATGAGATTTCGTCCATACGTACACGCGAAGAAAATGTGCGGAGATGTCTCCAGCCTACTTCCTCAGTCGAATTGTACTACATGGAAGGTAAGTTGGCCATGAAATAGGGTACCTTCATATACTGATGAAGCACAGAGTCCCAAAATGAGATCCCATATATAGTCCAGGTGACAGCGAGCCACAGAAATGCCACGTATGTGTCCGTGGAGAAGCTTGAACACCTTCTCACGGACTTGACATGCTCGCCTTCTGACCTTGACAATTCAACTACTTTGCTGTTTATTTTTGATAATACTGAAGCCATGGCCGCCGCGCGTAGCCTGTGGTCACTACACACTGAGCTGTTGTTCATCACACATCACGCGACATGCAACTCACTGGAAGAACGAGCGGTTTATAAGTGAGTGTCGCATTTCTGCCCAGCAAATACTCTAATGCTAATCGAGACAGGGCATCAACAATAACATATGACCTCGAGAACCTCACGGCTATCGTCACTGCCAGACTGTCCCCACTCGGCAAAAGCCCCGAGGCGAGCTCGAACATACGACTCCAGGCCGGACCTATGAACGCTGAGCTCCGGAAGAAGCTGAGGCGCCGCGCTTCGCTTGAAGAGCATAGTGCTATAGCTAAGCGAGACCTGAAGACGTCGCAGTGGATCATGGATCTGAATCAGAACGATTATGGCAGATTCGCTCCGAGAGAGAACATAATCGCATTCAAGTACGTCAAAAGCTTCTCGGGAGAACATGCTGACAGCTACTAATATTATTGAAGTGGACTTAACATCACATGCGTGAACTGTGCCCTTAAAGGCAAAGTCGCAGCCTACTTCGACCTTGATATCGACTTTGGAGATATGCTGCAACTAGATTTCAACCCTTTCAACACAGCGAGAATCCGCCTTGAAGCACTCGAAGCCATTGATGGCGACTTTAACATCGAGATTGCGGCTACTGCAAATCTGGAAGTTAAATGTTCGTTCCCAGGCAGATGCTCCAAAGCCGGGTATACCGGACAAGGGAAGAAGTTTCAACCTAAGGGCGGGAAAAAGGGCAATGCTACAGAGGTAATGATGACATCCCACAAGTACCGCTCTCGGCTAAATTCATTTAGATCGCGGGTTTCATTCTAGACGGCAGCTTTAGCTTGGGATTGGCCGTGGACTTCAAGGCAAAGGCTGGACTCAAAGTGTAAGTCACTTTTTGCAAACTTAACACTCCGCACTTTCATTTTCCTACTTGCCAGCTAACACCAGTGACACGACAGCACTATACCAATCAACGTAGATGTGGCAAAAAACAGGAAGGCACAAAAAGACTTCTTCAATAATGGAATCTCCAGTGGGGATCTGACTGAGTTCGCGGACTTGGCAGTCGGCACTCCTGATTGGGATGGCATAGCCGGACTTTGCGGTTCCATTGCACTGGGGCCAGCAGTCACTCTCGAAGCTCGTCTGAGCGAGGAAACCTACATATCTGTGTCCGCACGGCTGGATCTTCCAAGGCTCACATTCTGTGCTGAACTTACTCAGGGTATGTTCAAGCCGGTTTCTCCCGACGTCCATGATTGGTTGTTAACATTTTAACTAGACGTAGACGGCAAATGTAAACCACAAGGCCCCTTCAAAGACGCACTGAAGCTCTCTGCGAAGATTGGAGCCGGCCTCGTGTTGTCAGGCGAAGCGGATACCCCAGTATCTCCTCAAGTGTCCTTCAACAATAAGCTGGAAAATCTCTACTTCGAAAAGACTTTCGCCGAAGTTTGCTACGACATTAGCGGTGGCAATGAAGGAAACCCCAAGACATTGCCTCCGTCGAACGATAAGCCGAAGCCAAAGGACCAGCCGATTGACGATAACTTCGGTACTGGCCGAAGAAACACCACCACTCCTGGCTTTCCCAGTCTGCTAGGAGATAGCAGTAGAATATACGACTGCAGCGGGGTTTCTCCATCACCAGGCGGCCAGCCATGTGGTAACGTGATCATGCAGTGCCCGACATTATCTTCCTGGTCATGTGGGAATGGACAACAAGGCATTGTGCCTCCGGGAACTTTTTGCGCGTGGTAAGTAGGCCCTTCTGTTATGTTGTTCTCAATGACTAACATCATGCAGTGGTGCATTCAGATACCCTGGGTGGCTTCCACCAACAGCAGCAAAGCCTACATGTACGAAAGGCATTGTTTGCGTTTCAGAGACCCAATTTAGCGTATGTTCGCCAGCTGGCATCGAGCCTCCGCAAGTCGTAGCGCCAGGGACGCGATGCCGAAGTGGTGAAATCGTGGCGGCGTGAAAGAAAGCATTGATCAGTACGGCGCATCATTCGTGAGTTTGAAAATGTGTCAATAAATGGCAGAAGTGTGTGTGTTTTGCTTGGTTGTCATGTCTGAGGTTCGTAATTTTGGCTTTAGGAATTCGTTTTTCGTAAAACCTACTAGTTGATCCTGTCTACGCGATCCAGAACCAAACCTTTTGGAAGACGTTCTTCGGCACTGGTGCGCCGGAGATGTCGTTCTTGCAAAGCTCATCCATCTCCTTCTTCCCACTCATGACATCAATGTGCTGCACCCGGATCGCAAAAGGCGTCCTAAACCAAAGTTTATGCCCAAAGTACAAGACCAAGAATATCGGGATTGTGATATACGCGGCCAAGAAGTCTGCTATATCCCAATTAGCAGATACGAAGACCTGGAAGCCGTTCGTAAGTGTGAGAAGCGTGACTATTCCGAGAATGAAGTATGTCATGTATGGCTGGAAGCGCGTCCGGTATGGTAGCTCGGACAGCATGTTATTGAAGATCATAGCCTTGCGGAAGCGTAGATACGTGATCATGACGACAATCCAAGCGATGAAACCTGAGATGGTGGAGATGTTCGAGAACCACGTAAAGACTTGCGCGCCGGTACTATTGACGTTGAGGTATCCCAAAAGTCCAATTGACCAGGTGGCCAGTACGGCAGTCCATGGGACACCTTTCTTAGTCGTCTTGCCGAAAAGTTTGGGCGCGTCGCCATTCAGGGCCATACCGTACAGAACGCGCGAGCCGGAGAAGAGAAAGGCGTTTCCGGCGGACCAAGCAGATGTCAAGACCGCGGCGTTGACGACGTGGCGCAGACCGACAATTCCAGCTCTCTGGATACCGATGACGAAGGGCGATGCAGAAGCGTTCGACTTTGGGCTGAGAAGTCTTTCGTCGTTCGACGGGACAACTACACCGATGATAAAAGACCCAAAACCGTAGAAGATGGCCAAACGGTACACGAACCGGCCCGCCGCCTTGGGAATGTTTCTACGCGGTGCGATCGTCTCGCCAGCGGCAAGCGCAATCAGCTCAGGTGAGGTGATGAATGCGAATCCAGCTCGTACGAAAGCCGTCCAGTAGGCCAGAAATCTACCAGAGTTTCCTCCGACAATGTAAGGCTTGAAAGCCCCGGGGTCGTTCCAGTAGCGGAAGCCGAGCCGACCTTGGTCATTTGGGCTCCCACCAAGCATGATGACAAAACCAAGGATGATCAAGCCCATGATTGTGATGAACTTGATCGATGCAAACCAGAATTCTGCTTCACCAAAGACTTCCACAGCCACAATATTGAGGAATAGAACGACAAGGAGAAAGATGGTGACCCAGACCGCATCGTGTACTGGCGTCTCCCAATAGCTGAGCAGAATAGCGCCAGCGGTTCCTTCAGCGGCTACGAGGATGGCGTATGCATACCAGTAATTCCAGCCTGTATCAATTAGCACGATAAAACATGGAATAGCATTAACCGCTCTCACCTGCCGCGAAAGCAAGACTCGGGTCTACAAATCGCTTCACGAAATAGGGGATTGTGATGCCGTTCATTGGTAAATATGTCACAATCTCTACAGATCAAAGTCAGTGTTTGTCAAACATTCACTTTATAGGTTAACACTTACCGGCCAAGTTGTTCATGACATTCCATACCACGATCATCATAGAAAGGTAGGCCATGAAAAGTGGTGCAGGGCCAACCAAGGCCAGAATCGCGCCTGATCCAACGAACAGTCCAGTACCAATAGCACCGCCGAGGGCCCTTAAATCATGTTAGCAGGCGTATCATGTGTGGGAAGATATCGTAAACCTACAAAAACTGGATGTGCCGACTCTTCAGTCCTCGATGCGTGTTTCCACCGGTTCCAGCAGCCTCGGCGATGGTCGCATGTCCATGGACGAACGGCTCCTCGTAGACTCCAGCTTTGTCGTCGTAGCCATATGCATGATCGCGACCCTTCTCAGGATCCGCGCCGCTAGGAACGATTTGATGGTTCGGCATGTTGTCAGGTCGTGTGAGCTAGCGTTGCCGTTGAAGATTCGGTTCGCCCTACCCTGGAGCACCACACTCGGGGATCACAGCTTATTATATAGAAGTGCTCCTCGCGACGAGGAGAGGAAGCATACACGTTGATGATAAGCAGAATTTTCGCTATCAGCAAGTCGGGGCGTCAGCCAAACCTAGCCCGAGACCGACAGGCTATCGGCCACGCTGGGCAGATCATGGCACCACCGTTGCCTCCATGGTGGTGGGTCTGGGGAACCAATTACAAGTACGTAATGACTAAACCCTGGTGCCAAAGGCGGGGAAAGTCTGTCCCAGGGGTGGTGTGTTGGTTGCATAGATTTGTGACGTCTCCTGCACTTTCACGCATTCCTTCGGGCCACAAAGAAACATCCCAGGTGCACTGTTCGAGTGGTGGTTCTTGATGCGTGAATTGAAGTCGCGCCGATGAACGGAGTAGGCTTGTGCCGCTGGAAACCGCGCCCAAAAACGTGTGGGGATGAGGCTCAACTGGTGCGGCTGGCTCCACCGCGCTTGTGGCATTGTTCTGGAAGCGAATCTTTAACACGTTCGACGCCGCGACGCCGCAGGACAGAAAACCCCACCGATGCTTTGCGAGATGGATCTGGGTATCGATGAGTGTGGAGAGTTGAATCCGGGGATTTTCTTACCCTTTCTGGTATCGCGTAAGATGCTTTGCGCCTTCTTAAAAGTGATGGCGGAAGAGATTTGCAGCTGTCATCTTGGCTGTGCAAAATTTTCTTCTGAAGCACGACGCTTGACATCGGATGTTCCTTTAGAAGTGCATAAAATTAGCTCATCAGTAAGGAACGCCTCATATCACGGAGTTCTCAAAGTTGCATCAGCAATGTTAGGATTTGCTCAGAGCACTGAAGAAGTTGTAAGGCACAGAGTGGATCATTGTGGGCGGCGTGACCTCTTGGTCCACTGTTGGGTGCTCTAGGCGAAGTTACGACTCTTAAAAGTCCAAGATTCCTCAAATTATCTCTGTGACCCTGCGACGACTCGATTGGTCGTCACGACAAGCAATCCAAGAGTGTACAAGAAGTTGTTCAAGCCTTCGTCCGCGGAAGGAAGCGATACCCAGCAATGCCAAACGTCATACCGGTTATTCGGCATGCAGCCACAACCTCCATATCGCAACACGAATAAAACAAGAGCATCCTACAGTCAGTTTGAAGAGATCGGAGGACTGCAGCAAGTAAGATGCTACCAGAAGAGCTAGTCGAGGAGGTACTTTCGCAAGCCCAAAGCGCTGCAAAGCGCAGCTGGGAATACGGCACCGTCTTCGAAGCACTACTCGAATATCACCATCCGTCGTTCAGCGTATTCAATGATCCGTTCCCGGACGGCAAACTCCCTGCTTTGGATGAGGGCGATGTGGCGGCACTCAAGTATGTCAAGTCGTTCATCATCACAGATGGCGACCAATTATGTGAAGGAAATGGTATATCTTTTCACATTATGTACTGTTTCCTTAGTCGCTCTCCCCTTGCCTTTCATGTTTTTTTTCAGCAAGTCGGAGGTTGCACTATGTAACCATAGCAACCAAAACGCTTGGTAGCACGTCACACCCAAAGGCGTTTGGACGTTGTTCAAAGCCGGGCGATTAACATCAAGAGGATGTACTGGCTACTACGATTCCTTCGGGGTACATCGGGTACATCGAAGTATTTGTTGCGTTATTCTACATCAAATCTCAGGTCTTCATCCACGTAGCATAACCGCACATCATTTTATTTATAAATCTAATTACTCTCCCAGGCTCGTCCTCGGATCCAACATCCCTCCTCATTCCCGCCCTTCTCCTCTCCCACCAATCACCCGTCTACCTCCACGCAGCCCAACGCCAACTCCACACCCTCCTCTCCCTCACGCCACGCTACCCAAATGGCGCTATATCCCACCGCTCATTCTACCCCTCCCTCTGGGCAGATTTCATATACATGGTCCCTCCAGCACTCGCCTATTTCGCAATCCACACTGACGACATTCCACTCGCACGCGTGTCCGTACGTCAATGCCGGCTGTACTGCGAAGTGCTAAAGACCAACAGCGGGTGCTGGAAACATATCGTCAATGACGAAGAAGGACCAGGCAGGAAGAAAGATGAGGGGCTGTGGAGTACGTCGAATGGGTGGGTGGCGGCGGGGATGTGCAGGGTGCTTGCGTCATTGCGGAACTCGAGATTTAAGGACGACACGAGAAAGGAGCAAAAGAGTCTGATCCAAAAGATAACGGGTATTTTGGACGGTGCTATGGCATTAGACACCGATCCATCGGGTCTTCTGCGAAATCGCCTGGATGACGAGAGCTGGTTTGGGGAAGCGGCTGGAACATCTTTGCTTGCTGCGACTTGTATGAGGATAGCGGTGTTGGAGCCAGGGTTGGGTGGGAAGTATATGCAATGGGCGGAGGAGAAGATGAAGATTGTGTTGGAGAAGTTTGTGGATAGGAAGACGGGTGTTGTAAGCCCAGTGGTCAATCCAAAGAAAGATGAACAGAGGACGCCGTTGGAGGGTGTGAGTCCTGAGGCGCAAGCTTTTGTGGTGTTGATGTATGCTGCTTGGAGGGATTGGGTTGGGTGGAGAGATATGGGTCACAGCGGTGTGCTGTAACCTCGACAAAAAGGTGTCATGACTTCGTGTTGTTATTCATCTGTACATCAAGAAGACCTCCGCGCAACATTCACTGTCGTCGCAAATCTCGGCGTCGTCACCACCCTTTCCGGAACTCGCATCCCAGCCCCCTCCACACTCCTCTCCTCCTCATCGCCACTCCTCGATCCTCTCCTCCTGACATCCCCGCCCACATTCTTCTCCCTCATGACACCATCCAGCACATTCACATCACTCCTCGTCCCTCTCTCCCACGTCTGCCGATTACTCCTTCCAAACCGATTGTCCTTATCGTCATCCTTCTCCTCCCAAAAGCTCTCCCATCCCGCAAAGATCGGCAGAGCAAGCAACAACACCGGCAAGAACTGACCAAAGTTCCATTGCCTCTCGCTGCCTGTGATATGTACATTTGGCTTCCCGAGCGCTTGTGTGTTTTGCAAGCCGTCGCCGGCCATCCACAGCCCGTAGATAGCGTAGATGGGCGCAACGATCCATGTGCGGAATGATGCGCCGATCCAGTACCACCATTCTTTATTGCTCTTTTTCTCAGGTTCAGAAAGACAGTACATAGCCAGGATGACCGTGATGTGGCCACCCACTGCGCCAATGAGAAGGCCTGCCCATTTCGTTTGCAGCGCTGCACGCACTTTTGGACGCTCGCCTTTGAAGAAACATGCAAGGTCGGCGGAGAGATCAAGGCCCGCGAGGTCGTACGAGTAGGCGATGTAGGATGTGTAGCCCAAAAGACCGAGGTTTGCGAGCATGAAGAATATGCGCGGGAGGTTGATCCAGCGGTTCTTGACGAAGTAGTTGCGCAGTGCGACGACGGCTAGGAGATGTGTGATGGTGGTCAGGAAGGCCAGTTCTGTGATGATTCTCCAGTGATACACGCTCATGCTGCAGTGCTTCAACATGCCCGTGAATTGTATTGCCAGGCCAGTGAGTAGCTGCGTGTCGCTGAAGGCGAGCAGGTTCTTGCTAAGTACTCGCGACCAGAAAAACGTTGACCGCCAGTATGAGACGTTGCGATTTTGTATGTACTCGTCATGGTGTTTCGAGATGTGTTTTCGGTAGAGATTTATGAGCGTTTCGTAGCGGTCGAGGAAAATAACGGTGAATGCAATTAGGAAGGCAAGACACGTGGTCATGAGGAAAGAGATAACAATCTGTCGTACATTAGTACCACGCCTCAACTCAGAGCGCGACAAAACGTACTCCAATGCCAGCGATGTCCTGATTTGCTTCGATTGTATGCTTCGTGCACGTGAAATTCGTAACCTCCGCGCAGTCGAAGACTTTCCACGTCATGGTGAGAGTTTGTTGTATGCAGCGAACAGCACTGCGGGGCGCACCAAGTTAAAGTACAATCTGCGCGCCTGAGACGTGAATGTTTGCCGGGTAGATCTTACTCTTTATCTGTGAAGAATGGCTAGGCCGTGCTTTTCAGCCCCGACTAAGTGCCCGATGCATTTGCGCCGTCAGCCAGCCTCAATGGCAAAGTGTCGCAGCATTTGTCGTTGAGCCTCATGGGAATGTAGAAATGCAAAGACCGACGGGGTTTCACAGCACACTTCGGTAGCGATGACGATGCATGCAGCAGGAAGACGCGTGAATCGTTCGCAAATATAGATAGCATGGGAATCCGAGGATGGTGCTGTCAGCGGGTGGGCGCAGCCGAGCATGGATGTGTTTGCTTCGATGGGATGAAGCGGGGGCTAAGTTGCTTCATGCACAGCTCAGATGCACAACTTGCACGGCCTCCCACAGGCTGTGCTGCCCCTCTGTGTTTGGTCTCGCTGCACACAAACGATCAATGGCATGCCGTCAACGCATGTAGCCATGTGGCAAAAAAAAAAAAAAAAAATAAAAAAAAGTCAAAACGTGCGGGGAATCAAACAGCTCGACCGCTTGATCAGACTCTTCCAATGATTACAATTAATAATATGGTATGTATGGTGGTGTATCCTGCCGTTATCGTCGTCGAAGCCTCATAGCCTCATATTACAGTGATATGACTGCTTTCCAGAAATGTCTAGGTTGCGGCTTGCTTGATGCGCGCCAATGCTCGTATGCAAAAGTCGAAATGTCTAAGTGCGTGCACGATGTCGTCTACCATGTGATATTAGGGTCAAATTCAGTCTACACGACCCTTCTCCGGGTGCACAACATGTGAAGCACCATTTTGTTTTGGGCTCTTCTCTCCGGTATGCTTCGGAATGGTCAGGCAGTTGATGCCGAGGTAGTCGCATATGCTCGTGATGACTAGGTGCGCCCAGCGCCCATAGACAACGGCAGCGAAGACAAAGTATGCGCGCAGGTACCAGAGCTCGAAGCTGGCCGATATGGGTCCGAACGATGTGCCAGGGATGGTGAAGTACGGGTGGTTGACCAGCAATGCGCCTCCAATCATGGGCACCAGCATAACTGTCCAGTATGGGAAAGGCTGATGGGTAAGATGGGCCAGGATGATCTTCGTGGTCATGCGGCCAAATACCAGCGACATGGTCAGGCAGTATAGGACGAGGTGGTTGTCTTCGAGGAGGTGGGAGTACGGCGATCCGAGCCATGCCATGGTGCTTGCGACGAACACCACCAGAGGCGTCCACTCATAGATCAGGGGCAGCACAGGCTGCTTCCTGGCACGTCGTGCCTTGACAACGTTGTAGATGCATGCTGGCAGATGTGCAACGAAGAAGGTGAAGAGGATAATGGGTATCCACAGCTCCTTCAGTGTGATCTCGCCAATTTCTGCCTTGTAGGACGGGAAGTAGTGTGCGAGGGGTGTTGACCAGATCTCAGGGCCGAAGTAGCCGGACGCGCAGATGAAGAGGCAGGCGAGAATCAGGCCCTCTGCGGGTGGTTAGCAAATGTTGTTAGTGCTCAAAGGTGCTATCCTACCTGTAGGCCCATTGAAGTAGCCGAGGTACAGAGTATGCGTGTGGTATGTCTCCCAGGTCGAGAAGAACATGGGCAGGACTGGAATTAGCGCAGTGAAGGCGCCAATTTTGGTAGAACCGTAGCCGACAGCAGCTGTCTCGAGCAGGCTGGCCAAAGTGCAGTTGAGCGAGTCAATGCCATGGCTGTGTTATATCAGTCTCGTGTGGTGGCGCATTGGGCGTGTCATCACGTACTCGAAGAGCTCTCCGAGCGGGCTCGATGTTCCGGTGCGACGTGCTTGCTTTCCGTCGACATTGTCCATGGTCGAATACCTGCAGGGTCGCTGTTAGTGCCGTGTCACAGATGCACAACTGACAGCTCTCACATCCACATGCCGAATGCGAAGCTGTAGTATACCCATGATGGTGCCTACGATTATAGTAAGCTCTTGCGTGTTGTGGGTGTCTCCACGTCGACTCACTGGTCCAACCAAGTCTGGTATGTACAGCTCGAGTAATATGACATTTCCGAGAATAAAGAAGAAGCCTAATAATGTGACAAGATTGGGCGCGAGCCACATGGGCAGCAGCTCAACGAAGCCATTCCACTGCGCTTTTGTCAGCGGGTGTTGCAGTCGCGCATGCGCAGTGGTTCGTACGTAGTGCTTGAGGATGTACCGCGAAATGTACGATTTGTCGACGCTCGAATATTTGTACGTCTTCAGGTGCTGCAGCGCATCCTCCGATATGCATTCATGCTTCGCAGTTTCTGCAGTGTCCCGCGATTAGCCATGTATTCTAGAGGTGATGGCGCGCTGGGCTATCCGTACCTTTACTCGGCGGCATAGTGGGTTGGGTGACGGGTGGTGGGAGAGACATGGTGCCAGGGGCTCTCGATTAATTTATACAGGCTTCGTGTCTGGGCCGCTGGGCCATGTGCATGGGCGTGCAGAACGTTGAGTGACGTGCGGGGAATCAATCAAGATCAGAGGCCCATTCGCCGTCTCTAGAAAGTGGGATTGAAAAGACCGCGCATTTGCGCTTGGGGCCTCGGGGCATATCAAACTTCAGCGAGCGGCATTCCCGGCTCGCTCGGACGCTGCTGCTTGGTGTTCGCAGCCAGCCAGGGTCGCTCTGCACGTCATGGTCTTGGCGCTCATTTTACACGTGAAGGCTCCACCACTTGTCAGCCTCATCCTGTGTGCATCAACACCGTTTGTAACATCAATTCACTTAACTGCGCCAGCGCATCCTGCCGGCACCAAACATGGCTTTTCCGCTCCTGAATCTACCCCGAGAGATGCGTGATATCATTCAATCGCACTTCTTTAGCGAGCGTCCAAATCTAACCTTCCGTTTTGCCAGGTTACTCATAACTTACAGCATAGGCATGACCTTTATACACAACGGGAGGTCGATTCCCGTATGACGTGCTCGCAGATACTCCACGAAACACAAGATTCGCTTATCAAATACAACAAGTTCCATTTCTTACTCACATCTGATGCTTCGAGAAAATTTACCTTCTGTGCCCTCCGACTTCATACGATCCCTGAAGCTCCTCCATTTTTTCAGGTGCGAGGAGGGCTGCGGATGCCACAGAGCTGGCTGGGTTGGTCAACACCCATCTTCCTCGTGCGGAGCAGCACCTCTCTGGTTCATAAAAGAATACATGAGTTGGACGGTGAAATTCGAGTATCTGAAGAGATGTTCGAAGAACAGGACAAGGTCTCCGGTCATAAGATCAGGTGGGTTTGCGAAGGACGGATTCAATGTAGGGACACGCAAGATTTGGGCGCATGTCAGGCTGCTTGACACAAGCAGAGCAACAAACTTTTATGGCTGTACTGACAACATGTCAATCGACCACGGGTCTCGTCCTCCTTATCCTGATTGTGCCAATGAGCACGCCCATCAAGCTCCCACACCCAACCTACAAGAAGTCCTACAACGACAACCCTCTGATCCGGTCAACCTGTTCTTAGAGGCACTCTGGCAACGCGAATTTGACAATGCGAACATGATCAGGAGCCTGCACCAGACACTGCGGCAAGACAACGCGGCGTACAAGAGATGGGAGTTTGAGAAGCGTGAGCAGTTATCGAATCTCGGTATGCCTGGGATTGACAAGCACATGAAGGAGAAGTATGCGAAGAAGTTGAGAGGTAATTTGAAGGTGGCGATCGAAGAGAGCAAGGTGCTGATCAAGGAGCTGGATAAGTTTATCCAGGGTGCGGAGAGTGTGGTGGAGGAGATGAGGCCAAAGGATTTGGACATGTGAGGGCTGGACGGTGTTAGGTATACTGCTTGAAAGAGCCTCAGGTGAGTGTTGGTAGCTGTGGTGGTTACAAAATATCAAAGAATGTCACGCCAAGCACAGATTGATCAGTGAATGCGTCCGCGTGTCTGTTTCAACTGTGACATCTGTTCTCCAGGACGTCCTTGGCCTTGATCATATCCTACTCGAGCTAACTGCTACGACCAACGTCCCTTGATCACGCCGTTTCGCTCGTGCCTGAAAATGTACAGTATCGTTAGACGTCAACACGGCTAGATGCGCTTGACGCGTGACGTCTAGCAAGCCTCTACCCTCATATAACGATGCTTACTAGCAGATCATGATACACTTCCAAGGCTCCCGTTCGCACCAGAAACGACCCCCACAAAGCATGGACGACACTCCAAGCACCATCGCCTTCCCAGTCCCAATACTCGGTGCTTATCATACCCGCGAAATGAATGACCTCATCAACACCTATCTACGCGAGCTTCTAGCTCGTCTCGATCTCTTCCCGAGTTCCATTAGTTCCATCCGCAGCAAGCTTCAGCAGAGGTGCGGAGATTACGAGACTTGGTTCAAGAACGCAGACGGAAGCCTAGACCAGTATAATCATGTCATGGATTACCAGCAAAGGGTGGAAAAATTGGTCAGGATGTACACAGCTATACTGAAGGATGAGTGAAAGGAAGTGGCAAGTAAGAGTAGGGCTATAGGAAAGGCTTTGGAGGATTTCGCTGAGAAGGCGGATGAGGTGGTGGTGAGGATGGAGGAGTAACGAAAAGAAAGTCGAAGGTGAGTACCTTGCGCTTCGCGATGAGTTCGTCAATTGATTGACTATTTGCACTTTGAGCCTCCATTTCAATAGAGCAGATGTTTGTTTCGCCGGCCCCAATATCATTATGCCGACCTCGTCCATGTAGTTAAGAGTTTGTTCTTTTTGACAACATCATCGTATCGAGCTTGTCACGAGCGTCTCGTCAATTCACAACACGAATGATACCAATCAATTGTCGCAGTCGGTGCCCGCTTTGCCAATCCATTTCATGTTTGTTGCCAATCAATTCTTTCCTCATGTGATTGGCAATTGCGAAAAGGGAATCGGTATAGCAAACTCGCAAGCCTACCACATAGATACCTCTCCTCAAAAATTCGAAACTCGCTCACCTTCGTATCAGTCAATTTTGATCCAATAGAAGCGGAAGCGGCCACACCAGCGGCGAGAACGGTCACAACAGCGGCCCCCGTGAAACCATCTACCCATTCCCAATCCTCGGCTCACCACTGACTCCCGATCCGACCGACCCGGCCAACGTCGAACTAGATGAATTCCTGAGCAAACTCGATGCCATGAAATTGTCGATCAACAACCTCCGCGACAAGCTTCAACAAAAGGACCCCGAGTACACCAACTGGAAAGCCGAGACGACCCGAGCTCTGCAGGCAGACACCGCCAACAATGAGCCTATCCGAGACCGGATGAAGACGGACTATAGGGCTATGATCAAGGGTGAGTGGGAAGCGGTTGGAGAAAATATCAGGGAGCTGGTCGATGAGCTGGAGACCTTCTCGCTCACCGTGGTGGACAAGGTGGTGGAGCAAATTGAGGACGACGAGAACGGAGAGAACGAGGAAGGTGCAGGGGATGAGGAGTAATGGGGAATGGTTGCAGGAAGGTGTGCTGAAATTGGGTATATTCGTTTCCAGGGACAATGTCAGGACTTGCTTCCCATAGAGAACTGGATGAAAAACCTGAAAACTTCACTGACTGCCTCCACGCAGCCACATCATGCATTGAAACGTCGTGCAATAGTGCCTGAGAACCTTCATGTTCTCCATCTCTTCCTCAGTCTCCTAGTCCTCTGACCCATCCTCTGGTAGACTCTGCAACAATTCTTCCACAATCACAATCAACTCATCTACATCCGGCCTCTCACTCGGCTCCAACAGCAAACACTTCCTCACCACGTCTTTCACACCCTCACTTATCACCTCCTCCGTTTGCTTCGCTTTGCCTCTCTGTGGCCCTTCATCCGGAAACCTCCAGTCACCACCCAACACACATATGCTTAGACTTCCGCCCGTCTCATCACTTCTGAACTCAAAGGGGCTCTTGCCAACGAGACAGGCGTATAGTGTGCAGCCGAGTGACCAGATGTCGACTTTGGTGTCGATTACGCTACCGGTCTTAACGTCGAAGAGTTCGGGCGCGCGGTACGGCATTGTGGAGTGTTCGGCGGCGGTATCTTGGACTTGTAGAGCGAGAGAGCGCGATGTTATGGGCGTCGGGGAGGGTGCGAGAGAGCCGAGATCCATGAGAATGGGCGATTTGCCGTCATCATCGATCATTATGTTGCCTGTGAGGTATTAGCACGTGGTTCACTATATGTCTCCAGTCCATGGGAGCCGTACCAGGTTTGATGTCGCGATGCGCATACGCCCGCTCTCCGCCTGGCGCAATGCCTTCATGTGCGCTTGTGACTTCTGTCCCTTCTAGCAGTCCTTCTGCCTCCTGCTCGTCGTCATCTTCCTGCTCGTGGTGTTTCCGATTCGGCCGCATTTCCATGCTCTCTGCGGCTTGTGCGTCCGCCCGCGCAGCGTCTCTCCGGACCTTCTTGGCCTTGCCTTCGCTTCGCGCTCCACCTGGTCCACCCTTGATCTTGTATTGATGCATCGCCTTGAGTGCTTTGCACACGCCCAAGAACAGCACCATCAGTCTCAGTTCTGGGAACTTTGTATGGTTGACCAGGTTCGCGTTGATCATGTCTTGGAGGTTTCCGCGACGGTAGTACGGAAGGAGGATGTATACGGTTTTCGCTGAGGCGTCTGACTTGTCGGTTTCAACTGAATAGTCTATCGAGTGGATGATGTTCGGGTGTGGTGAGAAGAGGGTGTACGCTTCGACTTCCTTGAGCGCGAGGCTCACGCTTTCCTGGCCGAAAGGACATCGTATCTTCTTGAGGGCGAGTAATTGTTGGTTCGAATTGTCTTGGACGAGATATACATATGAGAAGCCGCCCTATTCTTGTCGTTAGCATACGCCTCGGAGGGTTACATAACAAGGGAGCATACTTCGCCCAGTAATCGCAGTATCTTGAAGCTTCGGCTGTTTATCTTGAGTTGCGGCGAGCTAGGAAAGCAGACCATGCAATTCGTAAATGAGTAGACCGCGTCTAGGAAGTATGTCCCTAATGACCCCATTGCGCTGGTTTCGTGGTGGTCGCGATTGTTTGCGATAGTGTTGACAGCTAGAGCTCCACGCCGAGTTGCCGAGCGACGGACGCGCGTTTCTTTCAAACAGGATATAGCGATCGCGTGGAGTTCCGGATACGAGAAGAGTTGAAAAATCGCAGGCGAATGGTGGTGGGAATAGCGGTTATGAGGTGTCCTTCGATTAGTTGTGATACATGCGCGAAGTCAGTGTTCCTGGAGCTGACGTTGTACCTGAGCATGGGCCAAGTGTGGCTGTGAATGGCTCCACGCGTCCCTTGGATGCGCCCCAGATAAATTACCGATTTTTCACTAGCAGAAGAAAACACTGGCCGATAAGATTTGTAGCGTGGACAGGTTGACGATCAATATCCAGCTCTCAATTTGTGGGGATATATTCTTATTAAAAGTCCAAATGTCCATTAACGGGCCTGTGGCTCAGTGGTAGAGCGCCCGCTTTGCATCTTCACAAGATCCGATTGCGGGAGGTCCAGGTTTCGATCACCTGCCGGTCCATTGTTAGCTCTTGTAGCTCTGTTTTTTGCCTTTTAACTAAGTTAGTGTGGGTGAAGTATCGTATCAATTCGTGGATGTGTCAAAGTGGCCAAAAGGCTTCTCTTGGTTCCGACTCCTTTTTGCGTGACCCCGCGCCACCAACCTCACCACCTACCGACACTCCTCACTTTTCAATCGCTCTGCTTGCCTCTGCATTTTATCCTCGGAATTTTTGAGGTGTACCGGGCCGAAATTGTGGCAGGACAAACTCGATACCGTCTTGCTTTGGCATGAAATGCCACTCACCCTCCCGTCACAGTTACATTTAATTCCCAAGTCATGTGAAAAGACATCTCAAAGAGCATCAGCGCGCACAAGACATCACTAGACCAGAGGGTAGATAGCACAGAGTTCCAAAGGTAGAACCAAGTGACTTTTCACGCCCGTACTGTCACTCTCGAGCCCGCTCAAAAGCGGCAGACTACAGCGTGCATGATACAAACAGATACTAATTTACAAACCACTAGGGCACAAGAGCTCACTAATCTCACAACAGGTCGCAGAACTGAAGCCGCTTCTCTTGCAGGCACAACAAAGCGAAGTAATAATCCAGGTAGCATCGGAGCAGACATCCAGGCGAAGGAAGGGTCTCTTTCTAGAGCTACAGAGATTGTTGTAACGTAAAAACTGAAGCAGAACGCTTTCGCGGCTACTCTGCGCCTCCCTAGGTAAGATAATGTGAAGAACCTTTCCTGCTTTGAAGTACCTCTCGCTATAGAAGTTTTCAGATCTTGAGGAGCAGCGCGACATCTTGAGCAATATTTTACCACCAAAGCCTGTTGCGCACTTCACGCTTCATCCTTCAAATCTCACTGTGTTGATCTCTAGCAATCGATTCGCCGGCTTATCACTGGTCTGACTAGAGGTGATTCTGTCGCGGTGTGAAAACAGCGCATATGCAGGAAGAATTGAAGGATTGAACTGAAGTTCTATTGTGTATGGCTATGAACAATATATGTGGGAAACCAGAGGTGGCGGGTACTAGGTAGTACAGCAGTGGAGCCATGAAACAGTGCTACGTGGTACAAGGGAGAAGGAGATCCTCTAGAACCGCGACAGATTCTCACCCCGCAGAGTTATCGACGGAATGAACATAGTAATTGACGGTCTTTGTGGTGTTGAGGGTATGGGTGACGCTTGTTGATGTGCTTAAGCCAAACTGCCCGAGCTGCTGTACTCAAGCTTCTTCTCAGACTCACCCTCACACAGCGTGCACGGGAGCTTCTCGAGGCCGCTCTCCTTCTTGTAAGTGTTGAAGCCGGACCTCAGCTGCTCACGCCTAGAGTGCGCGTTGCCCTTGAGATGACGATCCAGCAGAGACCGCTGCCATCGCTTTGTCTTCTGCTTCTTGGTACAGGTTGGATCCTGTACACAGAGCCAGCATAGGAGGTTGGCAGACGCCTTGGATTTCTAGAGCTAGTAAGTACATGTATAGGAGATGTAAGAAACAAATTTGTCGTACCTTGGCGATGAAAGCACGAAGGAACGCGAGGCGCTCTTCGTCCGTGGTTACCTTTTCCTCGTCGTCGCTAAGGACCGCGACCCGCACCTCAGTATCTTCACCTCCGGCATCTCACTCAGCTGATCCACGACGCAGATTCTCAGCACTGCGTTCCTCAGCCTCGTCGAGAGCAGCAGTGTCAACGTCGGCATCTTCTGCCTCAGCCTGCTCCTCATCGTCATCTTCTACGTGACGTAGCGACTTAACCTCTTGGATCTGCGATGCGGTGTAACTCTTAAGGTCCTTGTCTGTGGCCTGAGATTCCTTGTACAGTTTGCGCGGTGCACCACCTTTTCTAGTAGTGTGAAGACTACCAGTCGAAGCCTTCTTAGTATCCTGAAGCAGCTACTTCATCTCGGTCGCGATCGCCTCCAAGACAGACTGTTCGGGGCGCTTTCGGAGGCGCTTCAGAGTGAGGCGACGAGTATAGAAAGCGGCATGATATTCAGCTGCAAGCTCTGTACCATCGTCACGCTGCGCCAGCATTGCTTTGTATGCGTCAGTGACGCGGCCGGAGTAGCCTCGCGGGAGTTCGTTCTCGATTTCTTCGTTGTCGAGAAATGCGCGGACGGTGTCTGTCAGGTCTATTCGCTGACGTATCTTCCTAGACGTCTTTGCGACTCGTTTCCACAAAGCTGCGTTACGTGTTTCCAGCAGGCGCTACGCTGTTCAAATGCTTGTTCGAGGATGTCGTGTAAGCTCACTCGTGATGCAAAATTGTGTGGAGGTAGAAATGTTCGAGACGTGACAAGAGTAGACAGTAAGGTAACAGTAAAATCTTTGAGGATACTCACGGCCACTCATCAAAACTCAATAGTCAGGCCAACACGTCTTGTCGCCGTCTCGTCCTTTTCTCCGAACCTCATTCTCTTACTACAACAACATGCCCGCAAACGACACAACCGCCAAAGTCCCAAACAGCACCGCAGCAGCCTTCGAGCCACCCACATGAGTAACACCAGTCACGCTCGCCGCCCCAGTCGAACTCGAAGCTTCAGCACCGCTACCATTCACACTCGCACTTGCACTCGCAGTCGAAGACACACTCCCACTCGCAGCCCCACCCTCCCCATCTCTCGCCTTACACACCACCACATCCACCCTTTTACCCAAACACTCGCCCAGCTCCCGCCACGTCTGCCCACTCGCCACGCACTGTGCCACACACGGCTGCGGCATCCCACTCGCAGTAATATCCGCGCCCTTGCAGCACGCATACAGGTCCCAGAAGGCGTGATCGTTGGTCTCACGCGCGTTGGAGATGGCGCATGCTGCTTCGGTGCCTTGAAGGTTGTTGGCGGGTGCGGATTGAGAGCTGCAGGAGAGGGCGGGGCCGAAGGGCACCATGGATGGGATGGCGGTGGGGCGGGTGAAAGTGGTGGAGGAGTGTGATGTTGAGAAGGTTGTTATGAGGGCGAGGGAGGCGGTTGGTGTGGGTGTTGATTGGGACATTTTGGATGATGGCTTGATCGAAATTATGCGAGCTGTGGGAAACGGTATTTTCGATGTGCCTTGGTGGTGTTTTGTTGTACTCCGTTGTGCGAAAGTAATGCGAGAGGTCTTGTGTCCGTTTAACAAACAATAGTCGTTCTGCACGGATGTGGCTTAGTCCAGCTTGTTTAGCTTCGAGAAGGATGGATTGCAAGAGTTGAAAAAGGAAATCTCGTTGGTTGCAGAACACGAGAAGGGACGTCGACGCGCGGTGAATACGAGAGCTAGTTTGTCGAATGTGACAGCCAAAATCGGCGAAGAACACGAATTGGGAAGGCGACCAAACGATCAGTGGATTTGAGCAGTCAAGTTGGTACCAGAAAGTCACAGAAATCAAAGGATGGCGTGTACTTAAGATGCTCTTGTCGCACGCACCTAATATATTTATGTTGAACAAGAAAGGAGAAATGACGTTGGCTGTGCCTTCATGGATGGTGCGGATCAACAGGGGTCACGACTACGAAGTAAGTGCCTTGGCGCCATGTCAAGACACTCAACATTTGAACTCAAGAGCATGGAGATCGTGTGATTTTGAAGACGATTCGTTCATTGGGCGTTCTTATTCTTGTTCACGTCAAGTGCACATATCGCCGCACTCTGTTCTGCAGTCCACACAAAGCGCTCTACGCCTTCTCATCATTGTGCAGACCAGCCGTGCGATCATCCTTGATACTGCTCCTCCTCATAGTCGGATCCTTATCATAATCCTGATCAAGCGCATTCATCGAATCTTCAGTCGCGTTCAAATGGTGGAACATGATCCAGATCAAGCACCCCGCGATGAACGACGCAACAGCCAAGCCCACAAACATCCACTGGATCGCAGGATCATACAGCACGGGGTTCAGCGCCTCGGAAATCGCAGAGCCAAAAGCGTTGGTGAGCAGGTACATGGACTGCACAAAGGACTTCATGCTGGGTGGCGCCTTGGTGTATGCGTATTCGAGACCAGTGACGGAGGCGAAAATCTCGGAGAGACCGATCAACATGTATGCACCAGTTTGCGCGGCGATGTGGATCTTGTTGCCTTGAGCAACGCCGTTGACCATGGATGCGTCGCACAGCGGGTGCTCGTAGCAGGGCCCGGCTTGGTAGATGAAGTGTTGGATAACGGCAGCATACACCATGGCGAAGGAAGCGATCCAGAAACCGGCTACAATACGATTGATGGGTGGGAACGGGATCCTGGCCTTGCGGAGTGCGGGCATCAGAAGCTGGTCAACGAGCGGAAGGAAAACGATGATGGCGATGGGGTCGAAGTTCTGCATCAGATCGTTGGGAATACCGTGGCCCTCCATCTGACCTGCTTGCGTAACGAAGTTGTTGGAGAAATTGCCGTACCTAATAGAGTATTAGTAGCTATTTTCTCTACTGCTGGAAACCAACATACACTACCCAGTAGATTGGATAAAAGCAGAAGACCTTGCATGCGACAAGGGCACGCTTAACTTCCTCCACAAAGTGGTCGTCCCATTTCGTGGAAGGCTCTTTCCCAACACCGGCCTGGTAAGAGGGCTTCGGGGCGTCCATATTGCGGTTCTTAATCATGATACCGATGACGCGGAAGGCATCGGTAATAATGGAGCCCTGCGGCGGCCGGACGACATAGACCTTGCGACCGAGCACGAGTACCAGTGTTCCGACAAGAAAGACGCACAGGCAGAGGAGATACGCGGACCAGAAGTCGATATCGCGTTCCATGTATGGAGTAGCGAGCAGGGAGAGAGAGCCGACGTTGATACACCAGTAGAAGATCATGTAGATTCTCTGTATGGTGATTGCAGGGTCGATGATGACGCGCTCGCCAGTCTTGTCATCGTGACCAATGACCATCTGCCTCCTTTTGTACTGATCGGCGATGAGGGGAGCAACGTTGGACTTGATGCCACCGGTTCCAAGACCGATGACAAGAATAGCAGCAACGAAGCCACCGAGACCTGCGCCGTGATCGAGGGCTGTTGGGATGGATGTGCAGGTGAGGATCAGGAGACCGGCCATGTAGACGAAACAAAAGATTACGATGGTGTTGTACTTTCCGAGATACTGGTCGGCAATGACGGCACCGAGGATAGGTGTGACTGGAGCACTGTTAGTCACTGAACACAACACTGAAACGGAAGTGGGCGTACCATAACACCAGAACTGGAAGAAGGTAGAGAGTCCAGTGGCTCCCTTGTGGTTCAGACCAAGAGCGCCTTTTCCCTGCGAGCCATCACGTGGGCGCGCAATGTAATTCTGGAAGATACCTGAGGCTCCATAGTATGTGAAGCGCTCGCACAGCTCAACAATGGCGACCAGGAACGCAGACTTGGGGAGAGGCTCGCCGACCTTGCGGAGAGTTCGAAGGTCCTCAGCAGTGGGCTTGACGCCGCCGAGTCCATCCTCCTCATGAACGTGGTGTGATGAGGCAGAGGAGCTGTGTTCGGCAGTCTCCTTCTCAGGATCAGGCACCCCGACATCGCCGTGATTCACAGTTGCGCCGTAGAGGTGAGGCTTCTTCTCTGCCTCAGCTTGGTTGTGCTGCAGATGCGCTGCTCTGCTGGAGATCAGTCATATGTACCTGGTTCAATCGCGTCATCTTGACGTACGGCGTTGTCTCGTGGGCAGTTGCCATGTTTGCTGAGGAGTCGCAACCTGAGACCGGTGTGAGAAGAGGCAGAGGAGTTCTCGAGTGACAATCGAGACACTTGGGTGCCCGTGGAGGTGGAACAGTCCTCCATATAAACCGACCCGCCTTCAGGCATGCAGGGCAACTCCACCAGCGCACCACGGGACGCAAGCATGCACAAGCACCTCCGCCCAGGCCGATGTAACATCTTGATAGAGTGGCGCTTGACCCCAACGAACCGAATCTCCGGTGCAAAGCTTTAGCTTAGCGCCTTATTCATCGCGCCGTGTTCGTCGCGCCGTTGCTGAGAGTGAGCATCCGATTCGCCATATGGACAGTATCGGCAGGCGAGCTACTCAAACGGGATAATGTACGATGTTAGAGAGGCGTCGTTGGTCTCTGCCGAGTTGCCGGCGTTGATGAGGAGCAGCTCCCCAGATCATCGACGGTCATCAGAATCGAAGGTTTGGGAAGCGAAGCTGTGACGTCGTTCTACCAAAACACACCACAACCTCACCAAAACCACACCCTAATAGCGACACACACAATCGAATTGCCCAACAACATCTCTTATCTTTTCCAATTCCCGAACGTTTCCACACTCATTTCCTCGTGGTGCAAATTCTTCGATGCCGACTCCACACCGCAAGGACTCTCGCACGAAGCTAGCTTTAGCGCGTGTTCGCGTGATGTTCGGGTCTCGGACACGACCGATCAAAACGCTGCTTTCTCACCCGCTGTGGAGTCGTCACCGTCGTCGATCTCGCCTGTACCGACCTGTTCGAGCATTGCTGCATTTCCAAGCTCAATTGCCACGTGCTTACCAACCTTTTTTGTACTCCGGAGTATGTGGCCATGGCAGAAGGAAGGAAACGCTCGTGTGCTGTTCTGCAATTCGGAAACTGCTGGTACCAATGCTGGATATAAAGCGGAAATACTGCGGTGGCACTCGAGGTTGTGGGTCGCAAGAAGAGCCTGACGTTCCGTTGTAGACTTGGCATCAATGCTTAGTATGCTTCGCTTATGGTAGTGTAGTATGCCTGATCTCGTAACAGCATCGCATCCAGAGGATACAGTGGTAAGGTGCATGCGCAACGCCTAGTTGATAGATGTCGCTGCACGCCTTACTAGTCAATACTTTGTGGGGTACGGCCTGACCACTTCGTTGGTCCTCATTTTAGATCGTTCGGCAACCTGGAGTGAGCTTCCTGTTCCAGCAATCCGGACACGACCGCTGAGCTGAATGGAGAAGTCTGTAAATTATGCTGATCTACTTTCTACCCACGACTTTCTTAAACTACTATAGTCCCGCATAACAGTAAAGATGTATCTTACAGGAACGCCCGCCACATTGGAACAAGGTGCCTCCCAACCTCCCATTTAATGCTTCAGCAACAAATGAAACGAGAGAAAAAGAAAAGCGCTTCTGCTGAGAAGGGTATTGGCGAGAACGGCAATATATCGTACAACGAGACAATCATATACTGGGAAATGAAGTGTAAAGGACATGATCACGACGGTGCGTTGCCTTTGCATGCCTTGTTGCCTGGCTCGCAGCACTGCTTCGCGTTTCCACAGCTGTCGGGGCACTCAAGAAGACACGCATCCGGACCGCCCTTAACGCTCGGATTCCTGCTCCTGTTGGCGGCCTCGTCGCTGCTCTCGTCTGAAGGCGCGGCAGAGTGGTCGTGGCTTGCATCGAGGCAGAATTCGGGCTGGATGGTGGAAGAGTGGATGCCGTATTCGTGCAGACATTGTCGGATCTGGCGTGCAAGGTCCATGTAGCGCGCTGAGCCTTCGCCCTTGAAGTCGAAGTCGACCTGGACATGGAGAGATGCGATGAGCTTGGTGTCTGAAAGCTGCCAGACGTGGAGGTGGTGACAGGAGATGATGCCATCCAGGTCGGTGATATCCTCTTGAATATCGTCGATGGACAGGTTTTCGGGCACAGCTTGGAGCAGAATGCGAGAGGCGGCCTTGCAGAGAGGGATGGCGGAGAGAAGGATGATGACCGTGATGACCAGCGATACGGCAGGATCGGCATAGAACCTCCATGAGTAGTCGGTGAGCCAGATGAACAGCGCGGTGCCAATGACACCAATGTTGCCCAGAGCATCACCCATGACGTGGAGAAAGACGCCGCGCATGTTAAGATCGTGAGAGTGACCGTGACCACCGCCACCAGACTTCTGGTCCTTTGGCTGCTTGTGGTTGTGGCCCTTGTGGTGATCCTTGTGTGCTGCACCATTGTTTCCATCGTGCGAGCCGTGGCTCTTAGGCTTGGCTAGCAGGGGAGACTGCTCTGATGGCTGGCCATCCACTGCCGCATCGTCGCTGTCGTCCTCGTCGTCTGCCTCGTCGTGGTCGTGCGCTCGCGAGGATTCGATGATGCTGTTCCTGAAGGATGAGGGGTGTACGTAGATCTCGTCGATGGTGGAGTAGTTTCTTGACTGTGACCGGTGGTGGCGCTTAGCTTTCTTGCCAGACAGAGAAGAGCGACGCCTGTCAGACTGGGGCGAAAACGTGACTTCGCCCGACTTCTGCGGCGACTGTGTGAGATTGCCTTGGAAGGCGACGCGGTTCTGTGGCAGCACATCTGCGATGTTTCCAGACTCGTCGGCAACAGCGTGATCGTGTGCGTCGACCCCGTGATCATGGGCATGGCCCTCCTCGGCGGCCGAGTGCTCGTCGTGGCTGTGGGAGTGGCCACCGCTGCCGTGGCTGTGTCCGTGGTCGTGGAATAGGAAGAGGCCGATGATGTTGGATGCCAGGCCAAATGAACCCACGATGAGGACGAGCTTCGCATGCGTGACCTCTTGAGGCTCCACAAATCGCTGGATGGCTTCGAGAAAGATGGAGAGACAGAGCGCCACGAGGAAGACGCCGTTGATCAGCGCACCCAGTGTCTCGGCGCGCTGCCATCCATATGTGTACATCTTGGAGCTGGTCTTCTGGTTGGCGACCCTGACTGCCCATAATCCAACAAGCAGCGATATGACATCGTTCAGCTGGGCTTACTGTCAATGGATGACTCAATGCATGGCCTATCAGGAAGAAACATACCATGTGGAAAGAGTCGGCAACGAGAGCCAGCGAATGCACCGAGTAGCCGACAATCAGCTCCAGGAAGAAGAAGGCCGTGTCGATGCCCAGCAGGATCATGATACGCGTCGACTTGGAGAGCCCCATCTTTGCGGTCTCGAAGTGCGAACGGCGCACTCGGTACAGCGGGGGCGGGAAAGGGGCAGGTGAAGGCTTATAAGCCCGTGACTACGTATCGCGACACGGTCTCTCGGTGTGCAGCCGGCTGCTATGCGGTCGTTATGCGGAGGAGGCGTGATGAGGGTTGAGGGGTGGTCCTGGGAAGTTCAAAGTTAAGAGCGATGCGCCACTGCCGAACCGATGGCGTCAAGGGCCAACCGCAGACCAAAGCTTTTTCCCACTCCAGAACGCCCACAGCGGACCAGACTCCGCAGCGCATCCACCAAACGCCAAAACGATATGGCATCGCGCAGAGTTTGCAGGCACTGCACGTCCGAATTCGCAAACATTCGCTCGGTTTGTGACTCGTGTCCGTTGATACCCTTGCAAGTATATTGGATGAAACGGCAGGTGCCACCTGGAAACATCTGCGTTGTTGCGTTCACCAACTGGACAGAGCTTCAGGTCTTCATGTACAGCGCTATGTGACGGTCAAAATGCCATGTAAGCACGACCATATTGACAAGCAAAACATACCGCTTGGAGTGTCTGGTTTCTCCATTCACAGATCGTTCTTGCGGCAGTGTTCAGTTGCTTTCACAGAATCGGCGAGGTTCTGTAGCAACATTTGTCTCACAACAAGCAGTAGTACAACTCGCTCCATGCCTGCGTGTACATGTAGCCTCCCGTTCCGGTATCCAAAGCTACACCGAGACTCGCGTGGCTTGACCTTCACCACCCCGCTGATCGCCACCGATCGCCAGCTCAACAGTATCTTCCTGGTCTCTCCTGTCGAAGATACGACAAACGTCCTCCAGTGACAGGCCCTTCGTCTCCGGGACATAAAGAAACATGAAAATAATGACAAACACCAATACCGCAACATAGACCAGGTAGTACTTCCACGCGATTCTATCCAATGCCACCGGGTTCACAAACTGGTTGAAGCATACGGCGATGGCTTGCGACACCCAGAAGACGCTGGTACCCTTGGTGCGCAGATGGCTGGGCCAGATCTCGTTGACGTAGAGAATGGGAATAGGCGTCAGGCCTATCACGTAGCCGCCGAGGAAGAGGAAGAGGAACACGATAACTGCGTAGCCAGCTGCGGTGGACTGCGTTCGGGAGTAGTACGCCGAGCAGATGGTAACCAATACCATGAAGACCAGCATTGTAGTGGCTGATGTTAGGAACATGCGTCTTCGGCCAGCCTTTTCGGAGAAGAGCGCAGCACAGCACGCGAGTAGCCAGTTGTACACCTGGAGACCGCCGTAGATGCCCTGCTGCTGCAGAACATTGGTGACACCAACCGTCTCCAACACTGGAGAGAGGTAGAAGTTGATGATGCCTAAGAACAATGGTACCAAGTTAGTAGGTATCTCGCATCCAATGGTAGATATGCTGTACGTACCGTTCCCGACCCACTGCGTAGCCACTCCAATGACCACCGACAAGACCAGCCTTTTCCGATTTCCCGGCGTCTTACACAGCGCCAGCCACCTCGTCGACTTACTCCCGTGCTCCCTCGCCGTACTCGCACGCATCTCCTCAAACTCCGCCGCCACCAGCTCGTCCTCTTCATCACCATTAGCATGATACTCCACCAATATCCTCCTAGCCTCATCCTCCTTCCCATGCCTCACAAGCCACCTCGGGCTCTCAGGCACAAACATCGCAAATGACATCTGCGCAACGGCCCACACCAACTGCACAGCCACAGGCACCTTCCACGACCACGAGCTCTGTATGCCCAGCGCGCCGTAGGACCCCCACGCCGCGAAAATAGCGCCCAGGAACCAAAACGTGTTGAACAGCGCACCAGACACAGCACGCTGCCGCGGATGCGCAAGCTCAATCAGGAGCGCAGACGAACTGATCGTGTTGAAAATCGCCGCGAAGCCAACCAGCAGCCTGAGACCCAGGAACTGACTAAACGTACTGCAGAACACCTGCCCTGTAAAGCCAGCAATCATACCTACGTTTCCGAGCAAAATGCCTGCGCGCCGGCCGTACTTGTCCGCGAGCCATGGCGCTGGAAAAAAAGCGGCAATTGAACCAAAGGCATGAGCGGCGGTGACGAGTCCGAGGAGTTCGGGATTCGTGAGGCCTTTGATGTCCTGGGGCCAGCGGGGGTTGGTGATGAGATTTGAGATGAGCGAGCTGGTGTAGCCGATTGCTATGGCGCCGAGGTAACAAGATAGAAGGAGGAAGTTTAGTTTACGGATGGAGGGATCGAGGAGCCAATTGGTGTGAGTGTTGTTGCGGAGAGGTGCAGGGTGCGGATGTGCTGGAGGCATTGTGCGCGTGGATGTATTGGAATATACAGCCAACAATTGAACTTGGTGTGGCTTCAGATGCTTGACGATTCAGCGAATTCCTGCTTCCACACACGACACTTGTATATCTGCCAACCATCCAAAAGTGCGGTGTACATTATGGTCATCAGACTCTCCGTCTCCATCCCGCTCGCCTCGCTCCCCAACCCATCCTTGTAGCTCGTGTATTGCCGATCAAGACGTTGTATTCCTCCGAACCGGAAGTGCTATGAAAGTGCCGCAATTGGACGGAATCAAGTGTATGTCCGGGGACCGGAACCCTCCCGAGTCCCCGGTCGTTCCGCGCCCTAACCTCGGAACTATGTATTAAGCCAATGAGAGGCTAGGAGAAGCCGTTTCTCTCTGCCGTACAAAATCTATATACTGTGGTGGGTAGGGTGTCACAGTGTGGTAGCTGACATGGTAAGCGAGTGTAAATGCACATAGAATAGAGGCAGGAGCTTGTAAGATACATAACCACCAACACTCGCTAGCCACCACCTAATATGATTATCCTTCTCCTGCACCGATTACGGTTCGTACACCTTGATACCTCCTATACGCGATCGATATATGCGACGATACTCGCTCCACAGGTTGAATTGACTACTCCGACTACCAGCTGAGTTGAGAACCATGACTTACCAATACCTTTTTGAACCACAGGTCATCATTTTCAAAGGGTCCTTGCCTACTTTCCCGGCACGTACTCTTTTCGCTCTCTGTCATATATGTCAACCGCTAAATGCATGCCGGGATGCATGTTACGACAGCCGAACGCTCTAGTGACTGATATGACCTTACGTACGACTATGCTTGCTAGTTAGCGCCGTTTGTTAGAGGTGTGTTTTTGGTCATTTCTCTTGTCTTCCTTGTTTGCCCCAAGTCCTCCACCTCCACCTCCCTTTCCAGCGCTTTCGGTACTCACTGATGCACAACATGGTGCAAACCGAAGGGTAAGTCGTACTATCTTTCGTGTTACACACAGTCGCAACTAACGAATGTAGCTGTAGTTGACCACTCACGTCACCGCTTCTCGAGCTGCCTGCTGAGTGGCGGAACATGATCTACAACTACGTCTTGGATCAGCAGATCGTCTCGACCGAGACGGTTTCCTACTCCAAGTTTTCCGCGGAACGTGCTAAGCCGTTCTTGCTCGCTCTGGTCTACACCAACCGCCAAATGCATACGGAGACGCATCTACTGCCCTACAATAACTTCCTCTTCGACTTCTATCGAACTGCCACGCTTAACACGTGGGTCTCTGCACGCACGTCCGCGCAACTCAAGACCTTGAGACATATAAATCTCAGCACATTTGCTTGTCATAGGTTTCAGGGAGACTGCTACACGTTCTCAGCACAGGAACTTGCTTGCCTCGCGCAGATGTCTGGGCTGAACAAGATCGAGCTCTCGGATACTAGCTCTATCTTTGTCAGCGAAGCTTCTAGGATGTGCTGCTTATCGGGCTGGGCGGAGGTCGTCGGGCGCTGGCCGCCAGGTATCGTGCTATACGCCCGCGATCGCGATGGAAAGTGGGAGATGACTCTGGACACTGGTGTTTGACGCAGTGTTTGACGCTTGGCACGTGTCTTTTGCTTAGGAAGGCTTTTATGACTGGTCTGACGACTGTAGATTAGAAGAGAACAGGAGTGAAATGCATTGGTCTACTGAACGACAACAAAGAGAAGCTGTTGGAGGTCAGCGATGATGCGAACGAGCGATGTGATGCAGGAAAGAGAGACAGATGTACACATGCAATGTCACAATGTAGCACCATCCAACAGTCTCTGTATGGAAGCAGTGGGATGCGGTGAATGCGAAGGAGAGAAACTACGACACAAATCGCCCAACCATCTTTGACCTTGGGATCTGTTGCTCTGAGGTGTATCAACCAGACGTGACAGCATGTGCGTTCGTGGAGGTGGTGAAGTCTGTAGCTGCCGAGTGACGTCTTCAGTGAAGGCGCGCTAGGAGCACGGCCCCACTTTGGATCGCGGCTTCCTGCGAACAACGCGACGACCGTCTATCAGCTTCCATCTTTGCGCCCACAGAAACCGAACACCGCCCACAACCCAAACCGCTGCACCTCCAGGATCATCGCGCCACCATGGCGCCGCCCCTCGAGATCGCCGCCACCGCGGACGAAGCCTCGATGGGCAACTTCACGGTACAGAAGCAGCAGCTCGAGCTCGACATCAGCTTCTCCCCGCGACAGATCAAAGGAAAGACGACGATTGAGATACTTCCGGAACAGACGCACCTCCGCGACATCGTCCTGAACGCTCGCCAGCTCAGACCCACCCGCACCACCATTGATGGCCAGACAGCGACGTTCAGCTACTCGAACCTACACCAGCGCATGAAGCTGTACCCCGGCACCGGCCTGGGACAGTACCACTTCTCAAAGGACCGCATAAAGCGTCACGTGGACGAGGGCGAGGAGGAGCTGGTGGTGCACGTGCCGGACACTGTCAAGATCCGCGAAGTGACGCCCGAGGTGGAAGGGCCGCCGGTGGAGCCGCAGAATGTCTCGTACAACCCGGTCACGCTCGTGATCGAGTACATCCTGGACGACTTTCGGGACGGCTTCCATTTCGCCGGAGTGGAGGACGGCGACTCGCGCTTCCCGCACGCCTACACCCGCAACTCGCCGTTCCCGGGCGCCGCGTCGTGTCTGTTTCCCTGCATAGAAGACGGCGAGACCAAGTTTTACTTTGAAGTCTCTATTAGGTACCCGCGGACCGTCGGCGATGCGCTTAGCAAGCCTGCCGCCGCAGCGACCACGGCGCGGGCACTTGTCAATGGCGCAGACAAGGCAGACAGTGTCATGACAGACGTCGACGATGAGGCCGCCGATCTGTCTGAAGAGGAAAAGGCTATGGAGATGCTCGTCATCTGCTCTGGCGACATGACCGACGATGTGAGTACCAAGATGCACTCATCGATCACGCAGTACTGACTCCAGCAGATCATAGACCCCACAGACGCTTCGCGCAAGACGGCCAGCTTCTCCCTCGTCTCCGAGGCCATCCTCCCCCAGCACATCGGCTTCGTCATCGGCCCCTTCGAGCACGTCGACCTCTCCGACTTCCGCGATCTCGCTGACGAAGAGCGCCTGGCACAGAGCGCAATTAAGGTGCACGCTTTCTGCCTGCCGGGGAGGGAGGACGAGGTCCGCAACAGCGCAATGATACTCGCGCGTGCCCTGGACTTCTTCACCGAGCGCTTCCAGAGCTACGCATTCGGCAACGCATTCAAGCTCGCCTTCGTAGACGACCTTGTTTGTGACACATCCCACAGTGCCACTTTCTCCATATGCAGCTCTCGACTGCTCTTCCCTGAGACGGTGTGGGAGCCGCTTGAGCACACAAGCCGGGTTCTGGTACACGCGGTGGCCAGCCAATGGATCGGCGTGGACGTTATAGCCAAGGACATCTACGATTACTGGATCATCGTTGGCGCCTCCTGGTTCATGACTGAGCTTTTCCTGCGCGAGCTGTTTGGACGCAACGACTGGCGCTTCCGCCAAAAGCTCATGATGGATAAAGTTATCTCGATGGACAAGAAGCGTCCTTCGCTGCAGCGGCTAGGCCAATACCTTCAGCTAGACCACGCCGAACAAGAGTTCATGGAACTGAAGTCGCTGATGGTGCTCTCTATACTCCATAACCGGTTGGTGAAGCAAAGCGGGAAGAACGGCGTTGATCGATGTCTATACCGACTACTGTTCAACACTCGCCAGCGCAAGTACGATAATGGTGCCATAACCACCAACGATTTCCTAGAGATTTGCGAAAAGGTCGGCCACCAAAAGCTTGACTCTTTCTTCAGTCAATGGGTCCAGGGTTCTGGGTGCCCCAACTTTGAGTGTTTTCCTTCCTTCAACAAGAAGAAGCAGGTCGTTCAACTGCAGATCCGGCAAATCCAGGCTGACTCTACGGTCACGACGATCGAGGGCCCCTTGAACGCCAACGATTTCATGCGAGAAGCCAAAGAGGCCGCGCATGGCTTTCTTCCTGGTGACGGGTATCCTACATTTGTCGGGCCAATGACGATACGAATTCACGAAGCAGACGGCACGCCTTATGAGCATATCGTTGACATCAACTCTTCAAATGTCAAAGTCGAGATCCCGTACAATACCAAATACAAACGACTGAAGCGAAACCGGCTCAACAAAGAGCGACAGGCTGCTGCGGCTGGGCTAGATGCTGGGGGTGAGTCGCAAGACGACGTCACATTCTACATGCTAGGCGACCTTTTCGGCACACCGGCGGAGCATGCAGCGTGGAAATGCAGCGAATGGCCGCCAGAGGATGAGGCCAAGATGGAAGGAGAAGCCTACGAATGGATACGTATTGACGCCGACTTTGAATGGCTCGGTCGTACACATATCAACGACATGCCTTCATACATGTACGTCTCGCAGCTGCAACAAGACAAAGATGTCGTTGCGCAGTACGAGTCCATACAGTTCCTCGCCAGTAAAGAGGGGCATGACCTGATTTCCACCTTCCTTGTCAAAACGCTGATGGACGGCCGATACTTTCATGGTGTACGGACGTATGCCGCTGAAGTCATGGCGCAAAGCGCCCTCAAGCGAACGGACTGGCGAGGACTCTTCCACCTAAAGAAGGCATTCCGCGAACTGTTCTGCCTGCCCGGGTCACCGATGACGCGGTCGAACGACTTTTCGGATCGCGCTCAGTACCTCATCCAGTGTGCCATTCCCAAGGCAGTTGCCAAAATCAAGGGCGAGGATGGTAGGGCTCCACTGGTGGCAAAACGCTTCCTGCTTGACCTCATTCGGTACAATGACAATCGAGGCAACGAATACAGCGACGACTACTACATGTCGACTTTGATGCATTGCTTGGCGGACTGTCTGACGACTAGTAAGAATGAAGATGCGACCATCGATATGGAGACTGAGCAGGAAGAGTACGAGTTCACGAAGAAGGCCATTGAGGAGCTCACACGCCATCAGCGTCTCGATGAGTGGATCCCGACATTCCAGAACGTCTACACCACAACTGCGCTGGACTGTGCTCGCAAGCTCATCGTCAACCGTGTTGCACCTTTCCGGCCCTCAGAGTTCCTACAGTATGCCCAACTAGGCAACGCAGACAATGTACGGCTGAAGGCCTGGGATTGTCTCATCCGCCTGGGCATGGTTCGCAAAGACGCTGTCATGAAGTTCATGCTCCACGCCATGTGCTCGGACCCGTCACCGTACTTGCGAAAGCAGCTCCTGCGCATCTTCAGCCTCGCTGTTGGTCAGATCGCCACTGGCGATGTCTACACACCCGAGCAGCCGAAAGAAGATACATCCGGCTCGCTCGTGGTTGAGGACAATGCGGACAACTCTGCTCGTGCTGCGCAGCTTGCGCGCCAGGACCTGAACGGCGCCTTGCGCGGTCTCAAGACCGACCTACAGCACAATCGCGTCCTGCAGGTAGCGATGGAAGAGGCGTTGAAGTCAGATACATTGTCTGTAAGCGACATGCTGGAGCTCCTCGACTTCTGTGATATGGTCTTCAATCATTTGAAGCGCGATACCCTGCCCATCATCCTTTACAAGCCGCGTTACTGGGAGGTCAAGCATCTTGGAGAAGGCCAATTGAAGTTCACACGGACAGGCAAATACCGCGAACCTCACAAACCAGCCCCTGTGTCTATTGCGTCTATCGCGCCAGAAGTATCCCTGTCCACGCCCCCAGCAACGCAGCCGCCCGCAGTCCCCAAACCCAAGCTGTCGCTCAAGTTCGGTAACTTGAACAAGTTGAAGGTCGCGTCGTCGCCTCCAGGGACTCCGGCAGATGGCATGAACCGGAAACAATCTGTAGCATTTTCGCCGCCAATCGTCGATTCTCCACCTACAGTACCAGCGTCGGCCAAAGCATCACCAGTACCAGCACCAGCACCAGCACCAGCACCAGCACCAGCACTGGTCGTCTCACAACCAGTTTCTCGCGCACCAACACCTCAGCCTTCCCCCGCTACAGTTGTCGCGCCACCTTCGAAACCCCCGACGCCGGCTCCAGTGGTCCATACACCTATACCACCACCCATAATAGCGGCACCGAAGCCAGCGCCCATCAGTGTACCGGCTGCTGCACCCACACCACCAGCCATCCACTCTCCCATCCCGCTACCCACCGCTACCACCAAGCTCAAAATTAAGACTAAACTTGGTCCCGCGCCTGGATCCTCACCACGTCCGTCGGCAGCGCCGTCGCCGCGACCAAGCAGCACGCCCGTCCCCGTACCTGTTATCAAGACACCCGCACCCTCGCCTGCGCCTCCTAAGCAGAAGCTCAAGCGCAGCAAGATTGTCAAACTCAACTTGCGGCCCGAGCTTTTGCGGAGATTCCAGGGCGAGAACGGCAAGAAACGCAAGTTGGCGGTTGACGAGAGCGAGCGGCCGAGTAAGCGACAGAGCTTGGATCCGAGTGTGGGAAATAGTGGACTGGTGCGCGTTGAGAAGGGCGATAAGAGGTTGATGGTCAAGATGAAGGTCGATCTGAGTAAGTTGGGGATGTGAGAGAAGCGGAGAAGAAGGGACTTTGCATTTTCCGTGGCGTTTCTTTGAGACAAGGGCATCGGACGGGTGGTTTTAGCATTAGCGACGGCGTTGTTTTGTGTTCCCTGTCATCTGGGTTATTGTACATTGATACTTTTCCACTGTATTGTACTGTACTGCGGCGGACAAGGATGAGATATACCCCTTTTGTGCCTGCACTACTTGCAGTAGGGCCAGTCGAACCTGGTAGAATCGAGGAATTGCTGACTTTACTACTACTATGTTTGGTGTGCTGTGTGTGTCTTGATTGCTGTGAAGTTTGCGCGCTCGCGACTTCAGGCACAAGGTCAAGATCGGGTAACAACAGATTCGGCGTCGCACTAGCAAATATTTTCAAATGCAACTTTCGTATTCAGAATATACACTAAGCAATCCAATAACAATAACTCGTCCTATTGGCGCCGTGCCCGCATGCCTGCTACAAATACCAGGGTATGATACTTTTCCAACGCACTCGAAACTACCTCTCCGCCAAATGCGTGCGTGCCTAAGTCGTTCTCCAAAGCAGCTTCTTGACTGACCGGATACCAGACTGAAATACTGATTCGTGTGGGGGTGCAGCTATAAGTGGTGTCGCATCTGCCTCCGCTTTTTGCTGCGTGGGTTGGTGTCCTCCTCCGTCCGAGAGGGACCTCACCACGGGGTGCAGACGTGGCCTTCCACGAGGTCTCGTGGGCTTAATCACTTGTTTGGGAGATGCCTTTTCCTCGACAACCGCAATACTCGTATCCATATCCAAATTATGTTTCCCCGGGCGTCCCCGTCCGCGCTTCACGGGCACTGAAGAGGTCTTAGTGTACTACGCGGGGATGGGCTCGACGGTGGTCTCACCGTTCGGGACAGCAGCTGCAGCCTTGGGGAGGAATGGGTCTGGAGCTGCGATCTCGCTTCCCGGGTCGTCGCTCTTGAGGTCCGTATCAGGGATGACGGAGTCGTCGTCTTCTTCTTCCGCGGGCTCCGGGGTTGAAACAACGTCGTCGATGACTTTCGTGACTTCGGCAGGTGCCTCTGGCTTTGGGACGAGGTTGGCTGCTGGTTCGATGATTGCTTTGCAGAGGAGGCATGTTACGTCGACGTTCCAGCGCTTCTTGTCCTCTTCGGGCCGTTCGTCGGTGACTGTGAGACAGACTTGGCCGCCGGGCTCTTGTGTCGTCAGGCGAGCAGTGAAGGACTCTGCTGCAGTCGAAGAACGCCGAGCTCCTTTCTTCTTCCTCTTGGCTGGCCTGCCTTTTGTTGGCACATTGTGTTCCACGTACGCGTCCTCCACGGCTTGCTCTTCGAGGCAATGTGCGTGTAGCCATTCTGAGCAGGAGGGGCAGTTTACGAGAGTTTCGTTTGGGTTACACGGGGCTTTGTCTTTGCAGTAGGATCGGAGTTTCTGTGCGAGGTCAGTGAATTATAGTGCTCACGGTTCGTCTTGACCGTACCGAAAACTGCTGGGTCTTGGGCTTTCCGATGTCGTATGTCTGGCGCCAGAAGTATTGATCTTTCATTGGCCACTCCGACTTCTCCGGGTCTTCATTCCAGTACGTGACTTCGGCCCTATCCGATACAGTCAATGCCTCGATGATGTCCATGTGGTTGCTGGCAATGAGCTCCATTTCACCGTGGTGCGGCTGACGTCCTTCCGGCAGTTCTTCGGGCCTGTACAGGTAGTATATGCGGAGGAAGACGTGTGAGGCATCGCCCGCGCGGACCTCAAGGACCCGGCCGAAGGCGAAGTGAGCGCTGTTCTTGGGATCGAAGTCTTCTTCGGTGGTCTTGACGAAGACGATTTGGCCGACTTCGAACTCTGCGTCGCTGACTAGCATGTGTCAATTAGGGCTCATAGAGGGCATATTCGTTAAGAAAGCGCCAGTATACAAATGAACACGACATCCAAGGAAGAAGACTTACTCGTGAACTTGCGATACCTCTGAGTGCTCTCCCATTCGAAAGCCGGGTCAACTTTGTAGTGCGTCTCGCTCAGCTGGCCTGCCTCAAACGGATTCGGCGTCACAATGTCTGCAGATGTTGGCGCAACCCTATACTCCTCCCTCTCGGTGCTAGCGGCTTTGCCCGGCTTCGATTTCTTGTGCGCCGGAGACGCATTCTTCGGTGTCTTGACTTGCGCAGCCTTCGCAGGCTTCAGCTTGAAGCCCTGGAAAGTCTCTGTATCATCAATCGTGGCCCAGTCGATCTTGCGCTTCTTGCCGTTCTCAATGCGACTGTCGTTGTCTGGGGTCGCGGTCTTTGAGGTCTTACGCGGCGTGGCGCTGCCTTTGGCCTTGTTAGTTCTTGCTGGCATCTTGTGGTGGATGAAACGAATGTGGTGTATCGAAGGTGGCTAAGACAGCGGCGTGTTAAGAGGCGTACGAGCCTTGACCAGGAAGGCACAGAAAATGTAAGCCTACCAATTGGCGAGAAAGGCTACTGCTTCTCGTGCCTGGCTACAGGAGAAAGTGATGACAGAGTGGGTGTATGAGTGTGATCTGGTCGCATTGCAGGTGCACTCGAGTCTTCAACGCGTTTGTTTGATGATGCGACGCGACGGCAGCCACGCTAGTGAGCGCACTAACCCGAGATTGTGTCGGTCACGTGATTGCGCTCCCATCTCGCGGTGAAACAGCACTCTTGGCGCAAAAACCTTTGAACACATAACGTACCGTATGAGCACAGTGTAATAGCTTGATTCATGTCTCAAAAGCAAAGCTAGTAGTCGTGTGTGCAGCCAGGACGCACCTACCGGCCGGCCGCGTAAGCGTTCGTAACTGCATGCGTGGAACGTTCCCTGTCGGATCGATCGTTCTTTGAGTGCGTTCAAGAAGGAAAAGTATGCTTATGGACATTTTCAGGCTCTGCATAGTCGCTTCAGGCTTCGAAGGATTGGGCGTCTGTGTGACATGTTTCATGTACCTGACAGGCTGAATCCTCGCCGTTCGGCAGCCGGCAACCCCAGATTCTTTCCTGCATGAAATACTACTGGGATGCTGCTCGGGCTGCTGATATAAAGTCCGATGGTCTACATTCCTCCCGCGAGCCAGCGCAAAACAAAGACGCAGCCAAGCACACAGCCACTATTCGATTCATCATCGATGTCCAGAACGGGCGACAGTTGGCTCCAACATGGCGCACCACGACCTGTTCCGCTTAGCTGCCCAGGCGGTCAGTACGGATGGACACGATGGACCAGTGAGTAAGCTCGTGTCGGGCAGGAAGCTCCGATGGCGTCGACAGCTATTAGACAGCCTCGTGGACGCAAGTAGAAGTGACATCGCACCCTTTGCACATTCTGTAGCAGTGGCTTGTGCGAATCCCGTGAGCTTCATGTCAGCGCATCTCTGCAGCGTCCAGGATCATCCACTGCCGGCGATCTCCACGGACCCTTGAGGCAACGTCATATTCGTATTCCAGATTCCGTGTCGCCCAGCGCCCAGAATTCCACCACCGTGAGCTAGAGGTGCTCCACCGCGGAAGCACGTCGTCAGGGCTGCGTGCTTCATCTCCATCATACACGCTCGCAGCGCTGTTTGCATCTCGCACTCCACCTCCCCATCCCTTGCTGTGTTGCGGCTCCGTGCTGCCCTTCGCTCGTTAACCTGAACTTATTCTGGCCTGGACGTTTCCCCAAGCTTGCCGGTGCATCCGTGGCGTTGACGGCTGACCATTAGCACTGCGACCACGCGCCGCTCGTACCTGTGTCTCGTTGGAGAGAAATCCGTGGCACGAAGCCAATTGCCCGTGGCTAGCTAAATCGCCATCATGGGTCGTCCAAAGAGAGGTAATACCAAACGCGCCTTCTCCACGACGTTCTTCACGCTGCGTGTTGTCGCGACTCACAATAGGAGACCGTTCGCTGACTGCGTTTGCCCCAGTTCTCTCGTTCATGTCGCAGTGGGGAGGGTCTGCACATCTCCAGAAACAGCCTCCGTCAAACAGCGCCTCTCCAGGCCCGTCGTCACCCGCCCTGCCGCCGTCGAAAGAGCCTCTCGCAACTACTACAAGCAGCAGCAGCGCGACCACCCTCGCGCAACAAGCATCCGCAACGGCAGTCGACACCTTCAGCAACGAGCGCGCGTTCTCGCCCTCGCCCTCGCCCCGACCACACCAGCGCTCCGACTCGCGCGCATCGGTCCGCCCAATGTCGATGATACAGACGTACCAGCCGCCCGTCATGGACATCGGCGCCGACACGCTGCCGGAGCTGTTCCGCATCTTCTCATTCTTCAACAGTCACTCCAACAAGCTCTACCAGGAGGGCTACTTCCTCAAGTTCCACGACACCGACAGCCGTACGTCAAGCTGCATGCATCCATACATGCATACGTATATACCCTTGTTTGTGTCACTGACCGCCTGCAGGTGGCCGGCCCGCGCCTAATCGGAGGTGGCAGGAGTACTTTGTGCAGCTCGTGGGCACTGTTCTCTCGCTGTGGGACGCCAGCGAGCTTGACCAGGCCGGTGGTGATGCCGAGGTGTTGCCGACCTTCATCAACCTGACCGATGCGGCGATCCATATGGTAAGCACTCTTTACTGCCAAGATCCTCGCCAATGAGTATGTTACTGTGTGCTAAGTACTGTAGATCCCCCACATGACCCTCAAGGACGGCAAAAAGCTCGACAACATCCTCAGCGTGTCCACCGCCGCGCACAACAAATACCTCTTCCACTTCGACTCGTACCATGCCCTCTCGCAATGGACCGCCGGCATACGCCTCGCCATGTTCGAGCAGACGAGCCTGTCCGAGGCATACACGGGCGCCCTGATCGCGGGCAAGGGCAAGCAGCTCAACAACATCCGCGCCATTCTCGACCGCCAGTGCGCAGTCTACGACGACTGGGTCAGGGTCCGCTTCGGCGCGGGCGCTCCGTGGCGCCGCTGCTGGTGCGTCGTCTCGCCGCCGGACCAGAAGGAGTACGCCAAGCTGCAGAAGTCGGCAAAGAAGGCAGGCCCTTATGATCGGCCTGTGGTTCTGAAAGGCGACATCAAGTTCTACGACACGAACAAGATCAAGAAGAAGACCAAGCCCATTGCGACCGTCAAGGACGCCTACTCGTGCTTCGCCATCTACCCGCAGTCCAAGCAGCTCATTGACCACTCCACTCTTGTCAAAATCGAGGGCAAGGTCACCATCCATGCCGACCCAGACCGGACCACCGAGGCCTTCGTCTTCGTCATGCCTGAAACTCGCCCGGCCATCCTTGGCTTTGAGATCATGCTGCAGTACCTGTTCCCAGTCTTTGACACGTTCAATCTGTATGGCCGGCCCAAAAAGCTCGTAGCAGATGTTCTGGACACACGCGGCCTCATGTTCGGCATGCCACCGGACAGGAACTACGGGTACCTGGAGATCTGGGATGTCGTGACCCTCATTAATACCGACGGTAGCCACACATGGTCGGAGCGCCAGTGGAGGAAGCAGCTCAAGGATCTCACTTCCACGCGCATTTCTTCCACCATGGGCGCAGACGACGACATTGGCTCGGTCAAGGCGACTCGCCGCAATACTCTAAGTCGAGGTGCCTTTGCGCCCTCCAGAAGCAGTCTGCGCTTCTCCGACCAGGGCTCTGTCCGCTCTAACCCTTCGACGCGTCGCTCTTCTCCCACCAGACAGGCTCGGGTCGACTTGGAGCCGGAAGGTCCTCCTCGCCGCGTCGGTACTGCGCCACCAGCTCCGTTTGCCCCCTCGCGTCACCAACGATCAGTCTCAGAACAGCACGGATACAACCACGCGTACCAAAGCACACCGTCGCGCCTCGCGCACGGGCAGATGGCCGATGACCTTCCGCCGGCCCCGCCTGTGCATGGCGCGCATAACGGCACCCCGCAGAACGGGCATGCGCAGTATCCAGAAGCGTCTGATAGCGATGACGGCTCCAACCACGAACCTCGGAACCTGCCAGATCTGCCCGCAGACGCGACTGCGCTCCCATCTGGATTTGTTGAATCGCCTCCTCCGCAGCAACACGCGCCCAACCAGCCGCCACCTGTCCGCCCTGCAGTGCCTTCAGGTATGAAGCCCACTGGCGCGGTCGATCCCGCGACCTACCAGCAGATGACAGATGCTACGAACGTGAACGTAGCGACCGCTGGCGCTGCAGCTGCTGCAGCTGCATGGAAGGGCCAAGAGAGTTTACACAGTCGACGCAGTGGAGAATACAATGGCTATGGTGAGAACGGGGGCCAGCAGATGTATCTGAATGCGTACGCTCGACCCTCACCAACCCACTCGGGCTCCGAGCAACGATTGCCTACCATTCCTGCGTCGCCATATGTCGAGCACGATGAGTTCGTACAACAGTCGCACGCGTATCAGCCAACAGCTCCGCCTGTACCAGAGCATGCAGAGATGCCACAGCAGCAGTGGAGTCAGACACTCCCACATCGCCCGCAATTACGTGGCGGCAGCGGCAGCGACAACGGCAGTAGCCAAGTCCAGCGAAAACCAGTCCCAGCACCAGGTCCGTTCCCCTCCGCCTCGAAAGAGGACGACACTCGCTCGATCACAAGCTCAAGTCTCGGCAGTTTACGAAACCAGGTGATCGACCCTGAAGAACTCGACGCGCTCGCTAAGCATGAGTCGCCGATCCATAGACAACAGAGCCAATCTAGTAGTCGCTATGACGATGACGCAGTTTCTACATCTACTCCAGACTATGCAAGTGTTGCAAGTGAAGAGCCAGAGCCGCCACGTCGAATGTTGCCAGTAAGGGATTATGATCGGCCGAGAAGTGGAGTTTTGAGAATTGCTGGTGATCCCAACCTGATGGAAAAGCCAGACACGGAGCCTGGCGCTACACCGATCGCGGCGAGTATGCTAGCAGGGAACTTGTTCGGGCATACTCTTGATGTTTCGAGAGACCTAGGTGTTAATCGGCCAGGGACTAGTGGCACCATGACACAGGACATGCACGATGGTAATTTCCTCAGGTCGAACGAAAACTTGGCCTCTACGCCTAACGAGCAGACGAGACAGTCGTTTTTTGGGAGAAACAGCCCAAGCCCAAACGCAGCGCTACAACACTCGCCTCAGAACTCCGAGCCGCACCGCGTGGCCTGGCAGCCTTCTAACATGTCGTCGCAACAGCAACAGCCCAGTCGACCGACTCTCGACCCGGACGCGTGGGTTAAGAACCGAGCATCGCAGTCCCAGCTTATGGCATATGGCCACGCCAGGTCCAACTCGCGCACTCCTCCTCCCTTCGGGCGGCAAAAGTCAGGCGACTATTCTTATATGCAACGTAGTCCTGGAAACAGTCGACCGCAAAGCAGAGGCGCCGGTGCGATCCTCGACCAGCGCCCCACATCTCTCACAGCTCGCGAACAACAGCAAATATCCCAGATGACCGGCACGCCCCTGATCGATCTCGCAGAGGCCAATCGCCAAAGGAAACAGCAGCAGTCTTCGCAGCCGCATACGCTCACGGGGTACATTGACTCCCGCGAGAAAGAGAAAGCGTTGCACAAGAACCAATTCGCCAATAATCCGGCCATGCAGGCCGAGATCAACAGGCGCTTGCAGCAGAATCAGCAGCGACAGATTCAGGAGGCTGAATACCGCCAACGTAGGATGGTGGAGCAGCAGCAGCAGCAGATGCATGCCGCCATGGCGCAAAACTACCAGCAACCCGACTATGCACCCAGTGCGATGGGCATGTCAATGAATCCGCCCAGTGTAATGGGTATGTCAATGAATTCGCCTAGCGTAATGGGCATGCCAATGGGCACACCGAGTCCAGGCATCGGCATGGCATACACAACCCCTCAGCAGCAAGTGATGCCGCAGAATTACTTCCAGCAGCCGATGATGACGCCGAATACAAACCTGATGCCCGGTGCCTTTCCACAGGCGAGTCCGCAGGGACAGTACTTTCAGTCGCAACCAATGGAGTATGGGGACCAGCAGCAGCAACAGAGGCCGACGCAGGCGTATGGCGCGAGCTTTGATCAGGCGCAGGCGAGGCAGGCGCAGCAAGGAAGTTATCGAAGATAGGATCAACAACGCTATCCGGAGGGAACGAGGGGTGATAGGAAGAGTAGGGTGTGGAAGTGGTTGTGTGAGACGGAAGAAGATGGGGAGGAGGAGGAGGAGGAGTGATATTGGTTTTGGAGCGGGGGAGGGGTGTATTGGGTTATGGTTTGGTAGAAGATGCATTGTTATAGATTAGGTTAGGGGCTAGAAAATGGATTTCACGTGAGCATAGGGCATTGGGACGAATCTGGGTACGGGAGATTTGGAGCTTGGAAGGGCTACTGGTGATGGCTAGTAATCGAACATTTGTTGTTTGAGACTGAACTTCCTTGGTGATGAGGTGACGTGCGTAAATTTCAAGATTGGATTGCTGAGGTGGAGGAAGATGGGATGACATGAAGGAGTATAAAGCCTCTGTTCTTCACGGTCATTTTGCTTCTCACCGCACGACAAGTCTTTTTCCTTTCATTATTTTGCTAAACCAAAGGTCAACAGCTTCATGTTCTGTTCGCCGTTAAGAACAACATTGTATTCTTGTATGTCCCATCGCAAGACCCGAATCTTCTGAGATGGGGAACCTTCGATTCTCCGCTGTGTCTGCTGTGCATGGCACGAAAAACATTGTACTTCTTTTTTCTTCCTCTAATACGAAATCGCTACATGCCGCATGCTATGTCTCTCTGCTTCCTAACAAAAAAGGGTGGAATTCACATATTTGTTTCGTCGCGAGGACCTTGTAGTAGACTGGGAAATACGAAAACGACCGAGAGATGTCCTTATGTGTGTTCTGCGCTCTTCGAAACGATACACTACGCGAGCTATGGGGCTGGAGATCTCGTGTCTTTTGGAGACATTTGAAATGCTAAGAGTGAACTTGGGAAATGCGACATGTCTTTCTTACTGGATGAATTGAGAAATGCACAAGGAAACCATATGTCTTCGCTTCGGTGCTAGAACAACATCCACGGTTAGGTAATGGAGAGTGGAGTGAAGGAGACAGCCTGAGTCCTGTAGTCTGGGATCTTTAGAGAGCTTTCGAAACAAGTTGTCGAAGAAGAGCATGGTGGCCCAAAACGAAGGGGATGTCCTTGATGATGGTTTTGTGTGTCTGGGGGCGCTAGAAAGTGAAAGAAAGGAAGGCTGCGATGCATGTGTGCGAAGCGATGAAGGCGGTAGCCATTGCATGTGCGTATAGGCGAGAAGGGGATATAAAGTCGTCGCTGAAAGGTGCTGTTCCTCGTTCTGTTATGTAACTTCCTTCTTTGTTATTTTTGAAAATCAATAAGGCTATCTACTATGTCTTTCTGCGCTTCTCGTCTGGAAAAAAGCCGTTATCCTGTGCGTTCTTCTTCTGAGATACACAGGACTGATGCGCAGTGACCTAGGTTTCTTTCCTTACCCTAAAGTATCGCCAGTACGTCCCCATGGCTTTGGCGTTCTTTTCTTCCAAAGTTCGACCTACCTTCCACATGGCTTGAGTCCCTCTGTCTCTTGATAACAGAACGCAACCTGGTCGATGACCTTCCGGTTTGCTCTTTTTGTAAACGACTATGCGCAACTGCCTACTAGAACTGTTTTCTTCCAGCCTGTAAATGACAACTTAAATGGGTTCTTCTGCTTCCTAAAAATGCTACAGCGTCTATCTCCTCTTTCCAAAAGCCCACTACGCCTACGTCATGCCTTCTCTAACTCAAGAACTCTTAGGTCTACGATTGATGAGAGCGCGCGAAATATGTATAATCGGGGTTCCGATTGTACATTTGAGCTGAGACAAAAAAAGACGCATATTGCAATCTAAAATGAGTTGACACTTGTATCATTATCACATCACACGATCACTAGAGGTAATGACTCCACGATTCAAATAGGCGACAAGCTATGCCATGTGCCCTGCGTTCTGTTCTGCAAACTAGTATAGATGGCAACAATCCAGCCAGCTAGCTTTTCACCTATTAGCTGGATATATTGAGGTTTTCAGGTGTTCCCAGCTGGCTGACTTGGCTTGAGCGGCTTGATAATAAGACTTAGATAGGCTAGATGTACGTCAAAGTAGATTAAAGTGGGCCTGCCAAGGCTCGGGCCGGTGAAAGCCTAATTTTCGCCCCTAAATACTCCTCAATACCCATACATTTACCTTACTATTAAGACAATTAAGCCTACTAAGCCGATCAAGCTTTGAGCTTGCGGCTGGCTGGCTGGCTTCTACTTTTGCTAACAGATTGGATGGCTAGCTTGAATACCTCAAGCCTCAAGCCAGCCAGCCAGCCATCAAGCTTAGCTGGATTGTTGCCAAGTATGCAAACTAGAACCGTTCGAGGCCATGAGCGGAAGACGTCGTGCATCCTTATTTTCACCCCACCAAAATTGTATAGTCAAACGATGCTGCCCATGGTGTGTTGGTGTTTTTGCTAAAAGAGGATGATATCGGGAACATGATCTCGAGCATCGAGACGAGAGCTGGCGGATGCGATGTGCGAAACTGGATGTTCTAACTCGTCATGTAGAGAGCGAGGTCGCAGTTCCAACAGCGAAAGCGCATGTACGCTGCTCGCGAGCTTAGGCAAAGGATACCATGCCTGTCTTTCCTCTCGCTAACTATATCTTTCTGTCTTCTTCTGGAATGCGGCCTTCGAAAACTTCGACGTCGATCAGTCGTGGTGCCGCTGCGCAAAAGCCCTTTTTAGAAGACCTATATGTCTACGAGTGGAAGACTGCTGTGCGAAGGAAGGACAACCTTAGCTTCCATGTCCTCAAATGCCACCGATGGGGTCGAAGGAAATATGTATTAGAGCTTGCTGTCCAGAAAGTCGATCCTTGCCAAACTTATGTCTGGTGTGAGACTGTGCTTGTCTAAATCGTCAGCGAAGAGGAGCAATGTGTGGTTGCCGCGAGCTGAAGTTCGACGGTATAAAAGGACGACATCTTTTGCGACGGTGGTTTCTTCCAACAGCTTCCTACTCATGATTTATGTCAAAACACGTCGCGAAGGCAGATATGGCGCGATTGTGTGGAGAGAAACGATCTGTCGGTGAATGAACGTTCACAGGAAAACCACAGAGGTGAACATGGGTCGCGGTTCCCAGGTGAAAGATGGGACAGTGACTCAACACACGTGTAGACCGCGCACACGCGCACCGACCACGCACCAAAGATCCTTACATTCAGAGGAGCTTTCCGTACCATACATATTTTGACTCCTTTCCAACCCCCCCCCATTAATTCACAGCGGCTGGAATACCATGTGGCGTATGAGATTTGCGAACAGAGAGCTACCTGTCCTCCCCTCTCCTAGGGTTGACCCGCATTTCAAAGCATTGAGTTCGTAAGTTCGAGTACGTGATAAAACACCTTTGTCACAGTGTATATGCATAGCACAGATAAGGGCAACCGATAAGGGTTTTCAGAATTGACCAGTACCACATGCATGACAAGCAGCCGCAATTCTCTTTTTTGCCCTTTTTGGGGTTCTTTTTGCACTTTTGTTACAGATGCGGTGACTGCCTTTCTAAAGCCTTTTCAATTCTCCGTATATGATTGGTCTTTATTACAATTCAATCACTGCAAACCCGAATTGTCCTGCTCTACCTACACCTGCCGCTTCCTAGCCTCAATCATTCTATATCGCACCATCCTCTTCTCGCAGTTACAGCGCTTAGATCAATAGCTCTACACCTGGGAGCGCAGTACCATTCTGTAATACAGCACTCGCCTGGCTCCTGGCCATCATGCCATATGCAGGCAAATATGTGTCCACAAACGACACAACCTCTGTGATCCCGGGCGAGGGGTTGCGCCAGTCACGCATCAGATCGCCAAGAATAGCAAAACCGGACATGAGGTGTACGCCAGCGGCCTGCATGCGGAGGTTTGCGGTGTCGCGGATCAGAGGCGTGAGGGTACCACTGGCTTCAACGTTGGCGAAGACGGAGAAGCTAAGGGAACTGTCAATTCGTGTGTATTCGTGGACTAAGGAAGCACTAACCCTTCGGAGCGCAGGGAAAGCGCCAGGTACGCGGTACAGACGTCGGTCACGATGCCTGCGATGATGACTTGTTTCTTGCCTGTAGCACGAACCGCCGCGCGAAAATCAGGATTGTCCCATGCACTGTTACACAAGTCAGCTTAGCATAGCTCGATTTATGCTAAGGAGCAAGACGCGACGTACTTCACTTCACCGGGTCGCTTGATGTACGGCGCGTTGGGATGCATATCCACCAGCTCCTTGATCACGGGCCCATTGGGACCTGTCTCTGCAGACGATGTGATGACGGTTGGAATGTTGAAGAGCTTGCCAATGGCGGCGTGTGCGATGACATTTTGCCTGAAGATGGTGGCGTCCCAGTCACGGGCGAGTTGGAAGAGACCGATCTGGTGGTCGACGACGAGGAGGACCTGTTGTATTGTTAATTCGTCTGGATTGTGAGGACGGAATTAGGGGAGCAAGTACGGAGTCGTTTCTATTGATGCGTTCCCAAGGGATCCATTCGCTCGATTGCGTCTGTTGAATCTGTCGGGGTAAGACATTGGCCATCGCAGGCAAGCCAAGGGCCACAAGGGAGGTGATAGTGGAGAACTTCATTAGGCTGAAAAATGGTCGAGCTGTAGCGTTGGGTTTGTTGTGTTGGAAAGTTTAAAACTCAAGCACTGTGTTGGTACTTCATGTTGCGTCCACAAGTGCTTCTTTATGTATTGCTTCATGCGGCGCTCTCTTCGTCCGTGAATGAGCTCGATGATTAGATGTTCTGCATTGTCATGACAAGAGACGCTCTCGGTTGCCAGCCGCGCGAAACTCGTCCTGCCATGTCCTCTTTCTACATTTGGCCATTAGGTAGAGGTGTGCGACATGAGCATGCACTCAGGTGAACGCGTTTGGGATTAGGACCAATAGGAGTAATACTTGTCGTGTGGCTGCAGTTTGAGTGATGACTCCAGACAAGGGAAGTTAGGATTCCCTATACTGGAGTAGGAAACAGGTATCCGGCAACTTACTATTGCTGTCCGGGTAAGCAGCCTACGTGACCTGCTACCGTACCACAGTAGACCGTCGATTTCTTGGCGGCTGACGTGGCGCGCGGTAGTGTTCCGTGAGATATCTCAGCACCAGGCTGACAAACCTTCCGTCACAACACAAGCGGTAACACTCAAGATCCAACTTCTGGCTTTCTTTCTTTGAGCATTTTCCAATCTCTTGAAGTATATTGCTCACCTTCTCGGCTTTTTGTCCGCGCCACCAGCTGTTGACAAGTTAAAGCGGTTCGCGCACATGGTTGAATCTAGTACGTGAGGTGAGCGCTCCCGCAACTTGCAGGAGATGACTCCTTGGCATTCGAGGCTCTTCGCACAAGCCTTCAGATTTGTCGCGTCGCCTTATTGGATATCGATCGAAATTTTGATTCTGCCCAACTATTTCCACTCGACAACGTACTTGTTCGACGTCCTATGACCCTCGTGTACGAAGTAGACGCGCCAAAACAAATGTGCGTTGACGAGAAGCGGAAATGTGCGATAACTGCATTTACCGTGTTCTACCCAGAGAGACGCGTACCCAGAGTTTGACGCTCTCACCATTTGGCTACAAAACCCACTAGTCTAATTGGCCCAAACCCCTGTTCGTCAACAACTACGTACGCGTCAATAACTGTATAGAACACGGTACTCAGCCGATGAGGTTTTGACAGCATGCGCTTGAGTTTCGGCCAGTCATGAGTCGTGATGCGCGTCAAGGACAAGAAGGAAAACAAGGAGGTTGGCGGCTAGCACTCACAGTCCCGGTCCATGCTGCGTACATGCGGGTGGATCTGAGGGCAAACAAATATTGGCTTAAGCATGCGAAAAATGTTTGATCTTCCGTGAGACGGCTAGAAGAGCATTTGAGATGCACGAAGGTAGCATGAAAGCGTGCTGGATTGAGGGTGCTCGGACCCTGAAGCTAGCGTTCCCCACCAGCCTACACCACCAGCCACCTTGAATGACACCCCAGGAACAATGATGCGCTACAGTTCATCACCCACGTCAAGTGTCAACTATCACCAACGACTGTGACTTTCCGATAACAATGTCTGGTTTCCGAGGACGAGGAGGAGGACGCGGCGGGCGAGGCGGATGGACCGGAGGACCGCCAAAAGGACTGTTCGCTGACGGCGTGTGGCACTGTACGCTGGACTACTTGTCAAGAGCAACAAATTGAAATTGACAACATCCAGGCGACTGCACACCTCGCAAGCCAGCGGTACACTTTGAAGTTAAGAAGGATGGACCAAACAAGGGCAAGTGGTGTGAGTTTAGACCCACCTACTCGCGCATGACAGCTCCACTAACAGCCCGTAGTTCGCTCTTGCCAGAAGCAGATGAACGATGAGACTAGGTGCAAGTTCTTCTTATGGGACTCTGATGCGCACAATCGTGAGGCGGCTGCGCTCTCAAACAATAGTCGCACCGAGCCACGGCTCGCAGAGTCGGCCACTCCATCTCGGCGGCCGGCGTCGCCTCCTCCACCTTACACAATTCAAAGCGGATCTTCGGGCCCGACTCGCAAGCGCAGTCGTGTTGATGCCGACTTCGACGAGGAGTACGGTCTTGATCAAGCGGACGATGACTTTAACGACGAACTCAAGCATGTTATGACCGAAGTAGAGACGCCCAGCAAAGCCGTCAAGACGTCTGAATTCGCAACTCCGTCGACTCGGCGCATATTGCCATGGCAGATGGATCAACCAACAACAACCAGCTACAATGGTTTGCAAACACCGCAGACGGCTGGTAGAACGTTGAAAGATCCGTTCAATACTCGTTTCTCCACACCAGGCGCAGCTCACCTCACGACCTCAAAGAACGTCGACCACGACCATGATGATCATCAAACAGCAACCCCCTCTTCATCTCTTGACACTCCAACACCGAGTCGCTTTCGAACTGTGTCTGCCGATGATCTCGCGCGAGACGTATTTGGCGTTCTCCAAGGCAGCAACGTGCGATTAACCTCCGACACGGAGAACGAGCTTAAGGCTTTATTATCACGGCACGCCAAAAGCGCGGAAGGCCTGCGAAGGGGTCGCGATGTTATTCGTACCACAGTAAAGGCGAAGGACGCGAAAATCACGGAGCTAACGTATCGAGTCAACACTCTAGAAGCTGAACTGGAAGCAGAGGGAGAGATGAAGAAGCATCTGCAGTGGGAGTTGGACGCGCAGTCTGACACGTGAATGTCAATGATGGTGCTAACACAGACTTCTGCAACGTTCAGAAGTTGCGATCTCAATATTGAGATATGATCGGCTTGCTTGTTGTTCTCACAGCAACAGGGCCTGTAAGAAGACTCCGAACAAGATCTGCTCCGCGCAAAGCTTACTTCTGGTTCTGGACCAATTCACGAGCTTCTACAAGCATGCAACAACATGCAAAGCACGAAAAGTCACAATCGGCAAAAGAAATTTTCTCGGTCGATATGACGAGGTGGAAATGGAACGACTTAACGCTTGCGGCGGAAGCCAAGGCCGCGCCCAGTCTAGTCAAGTCGGAAAACGGCACCAAGAGTATGCATGATTAGTTCAACGAACAACAAACTCCCATCTTTGACGTACGCCGCGATTCCGCCACCCCACATCGTGAGCTCGAGTCTTGGCTATAAACCGCATGAGTCCCATTTTCGCATAGCGACACGAGTTTCGAATTTTCAGATCGTGATATCATGGGCGTGAGCTCAAATCAGACCCTTCACCCTTGCCGCTTGTGTAGGGAAGGCTTTCAAAGTGGGTCTCATCGGTCCAGCCGTCCCGCGTCCATGGTACCATAGCGGCGGAGTTTTGACTACGCTTAGGCGACCCTATGTGACGGTGACCAACACCAACCAGAAAACGTTGGACGAACGCCTTTGGCATCCTTGCGAGTGATCGATTGCTCTTGGCGGTAAGAGCAGGGTCATACCAGAAACAGGATACATAACGCGACCATCACCAACACATCTTGCTGGCATCCTCGAGGCTCGTCCTCTTTTGTTCACTCCCCCCAAAGTCTCTCGACCACGTCCATTGCGATGAACTTCCTACGCAAGGTCGGAGGGTGGATTGCCCCACCGCCTTCCCAATCAGATGATGGTCGCGATCAGTGGCCGTCAAGAGCGGCCTTTTTGCTCGCGGCGATGGGAGGCTGTGCGGGCCAAGGCAACCTTCTCCGATATCCTTCAGTTCTATACAACAACTACGGACTGCAATGGTTCATCCCGTACTTGCTAGCCGTGGTCTTGATCGCCATTCCCGCCCTCATTCTGGAAGTCTCAATCGGACAAGCCTATCGTGGCGGTACTGTTATCGCTTTCAACAGTAAGTGCACCTGTACGAAGTGCATGTGAGACAAATACTAATTGCTTACCTAAACATCTCCTAGACATCAATCGTCGCCTCAAGGGTGTCGGTATGGGCCCTGTGATCGTGTCGTTCATTGTTGTTCAGTATTTCACCGTGAATCTGGCATGGATCATGAACTATTTTCGCTACAGCTTTACGTCTCCACTTCCGTGGGAAAATCGAATTGAGGAATTTTATTGGTCCGACGTGTTACAAGTTGGCGACATCATTGAGGGTAGCCTCAGCGCCGATGGAAATTCGGTCGTGCGCTATCAGCAGTATCCCAGTCGTGCCCTCATTGGAGAGACTGTAGGCTGGTCCATCTTCATCTGGTTCCTCATTTGGATCTCGATTTTTCGCGGGGTGGGCATGACTGGCCGTGTCGTCTACGTATGCAAATCCAGAGCGCCAAATCCTGGTGAGCGGTACTGATATTACCTATAGTTCACGATGGGTCTTCCCATTGTCACTACGATCATCTTTGTCGGACGAGCGTTGTCTCTCGAAAACGCTGCCGAGGGCGTCAAGTTGGTGTGGGCGACATGGCGCGGCGGTCAATTGGCTTCCGGGAGTGTCTGGCAAGTCGCTGTTGGTCAAGTTTTCTTCTCAACTGGCATCGGATTCGGATATTTCACGAGCTACGCCAGCTACAACCAAAAGCACAGCAACGCGGTCATGGATGCCATCCTCATCTGCTGTAGCAACGTCCTCTTCGAGAACTTCGCGGCCTTCGCTATTTTCGGTGTTGTTGGTTTCCTCCGCAGGTGGCCCGAGCCTGGTGTTCGACTAGGTGCATTCACTGTGGGCTTCTTGACATTACCCGAGGCCGTCCTGCAAATGCCCGGCGCCAACTTTTGGGCTGTCCTTCTGTTCTTTACCCTTGTGGTTCTCGGTTTCAGCTCAGCTTTCGTTATGCTGGACGTCGTTGTTACCTTAATCTGCGACTCAGGAATGGTGAAGGCATCGCGGCCGATGGTGGTGACGGTCTTGACAGTGGTCAGCTTCCTCATGTGCTTACCATACTGCACCGGGTTCGGATACTACCTTCTGGACGGTATCGATCGCTGGGTCAACAATGTCGCACTGATCTTTGTGGTCTGGAGCGAGGTGTCCAGTGCTACAACCGTGTATCGATGGAGAGACATCATCGAGCAGACCGGGCTGCCCGCTTTCATCGTCTACAACGTCGGGTTCTTCGGAGGCCAGGTCTTTGGCATTAGTCTTGCACACGGTATCAACAACCCTGGCGCAGGCGCTGCTGCAGGCGTTGGATTCTGGGCTGTAATGTCCATCGTGGCGGTCTTCATTGCACGGACGCCCCACACGCGTGCAGCTAGTATCTGGGGCCGGACTGCTTTCACCAGCAGATTCTGGTACCTTGCATTCTACTCTGTAAGTCACCCTTCAACGAAAAGCTCACTCCAAAACATAAAAGTAACAGCCAACAGGGCAACCAAATCCGCCGCGACTTGAACGTAATCGTAGGCCAAGGCCAGAATTGGAAGATCCCTGCCTTCATGTGAGTAGTATATGTACGAACTGCACGTGAGTCAAACACTGACTTCGTACCCACAACTTTGCAGGCCTTTCCTCCTACGCTACATCTCTGGTCCCGTCCTCGCTATCATCTTCTCGTTCGCGTTCCCAGAGTTCCACACTCTGCGCTATGACCCTATGATGATCGCTGGTTTCATTCTGTCTATACTCACGGTGGTCGTAATTCTGGTCGGCTTCGTCATGCCTCGCTACTACGACGCTTTCATCCCGCTGCACAGACGTGGTGAAGGCACGGAACTAACGACAGCTATGGACACTAAAGGCGAGGTCGCTGGACTGCCTGTGTCGCATTTTGCGAACGCTGAGGCTGGCATGCCGCGATCGAGTTCGTCGGAGCGGGAGGATAAGACTGTGAAGGAGGGTGTGGCGCCTCCACCCTATGATCCTACACCTACGGCTGCGAAGGGTTAAATGTTTGTCAGCCTTCGAGATTCTGGTTGCTTGTTAATCAGGGAGAGCAGTACTTCTACCTGTGCGGAGTGGAGCTGTGTGATCGAGACCCGCATTTAGATACCCGACCGGAGGGGGATGCCATGTGCTCTTTTGGGTCACCACGATAGAGAGGCGTAATATACGAATCTCGGATTACAGTCTTGCGAGAGGATCCGTATTCTCGATCGAGCGACTGCCCAATCCTGTTGCCGACACCCATATTAATTTCATTTATTTACATCCTTGTGTTCATGTGGAGAGTCAAAAGTTTGGTCTAATTATTTCCAGCCTGCAAGATGGTCTAAATCGGGGAGCCGAGAAGCTTAACTCCACCACCAAGCTTCACGTATACTACATCTGGGTATCACGAGGTGGGTGCTTGAGCCTGAAAGTGGTCCGTCTTGTTCGTCATATAGACTGCTGCAGTCGGGCGAAACGTTTGTCTGATCGGTGACAAAACGCAGGACAAAGTGAGGTGTGATTGCGCTGCGTGGTGTGTGCGGAAGAAGACCCACTATGAGAACTTCACATTCGGGCACGGACCATGCGACAAATGTGCGACCACACGAGTGTGGTACACGCGCAAAGGATGATTCACAATTCTCTGTCGCCTTTGCCATGCTAAGTTCTGCTAACGTCACCATTCATTAGGCTTCCATCAAATTAATTAGCGTAGTCAAATCCCACCTTCGTGCTCCTCAGTGTTCCTTCCTCATCGTCGCCCAGTCGCTTCTCTGGTAATTGATTGCGTCTTTTTGATTGCACCACCACCTGATCTTGTTTATCGAGATTGACTAGTCACCTTTCCACAAAGCCATCCGCCCACCTTGTTGCACGACGGAAGCGACGTGCACCCAATCTACGATCCTCATGTCACCCGCCGCGACTACCAGATTGGACCAGGAAGTGACCGTTACTACCTGCTTTATTCCCAACCTCCACTGCCCGTCATGCGTCGCCGTAATAAAGGCATCGCTATCTTCGCTCGACCCGAGCCCTGAGGATATTTTTGTTTCTATTGTTTCGCATTCCGTCGTCGTACGCCACGCTGCATTCCTCGCCATCAACGATATCTCGACGTCGCTGGAGGCCGCGGGCTTCGACGTCCATAGTATCTTCCAGGACAAGCGTACAGTCTACGAGCCGATCGAAGTCAAGATTCCGGGCGAAGAGACCGCAGGGTGGCATACGAGCTTGGAGCGCGCAGTGTCGCAGTGGGGCAAAGCAGGGCAATCGTACGGCGAGAACCACGATATGCACAAGCGACAGCTACACCTAGAGCAGTGCGAGCAGTGTAGGAGAGAAGATGGCGGAGTCACTCTAGACGTTAGGAGTGCGGAAGATCTCGAGTTCAAGCCGAACATTGTTGTCACCACATCGCGAACGAGCAGCTTTGATGGCGTCGCATCGTTGGAGGGGAAGTCGCCGACCTCCACAAGCTTCATTGATGTCGGTACCGCAGAGCCAACCACACTTTCGAAAGTCACACTGGCGATCACCGGCATGACATGCTCGTCATGTGTTTCTGCCATCACGCATGCTGTAGAACAGCTTCCATTCGTCCAGTCCATCAACGTCAACCTGCTCACGCATACCGGAACTGTTGTCTTCAATGGTAAAGACCGATGCGACGAGGTCGTGAGCACCATCGAAGACTGCGGCTTCGATGTCATCGTGGAGAAGGTGGAGGAAGCACCCGCGTCACGGTCAAGAGTCTCGCCAAGCTCAAAAGTGCAAAATGAGATATGGCGTGCAATATACGCGGTTGGAGGCATGACTTGTGGCCGGTGCTCAGGCTTCGTCAGCGATGCCTTGAAGCGGCACCCGTGGGTTGAGAAGATCGACGTCAATTTGATCTCTAATAAAGCCACGGTGCTCTTCAGAGGCAAGGAGCACCTTGCCGAGATCAAAGAGAGCATCGAAGACGCCGGTTACGTTGCTACACTAGATCAAATCGTTCTCGAGGGTGCCTCTACGCAGGAGAAGACAGAACGCTCAGTTGCTGTTCGCGTTGACGGCATGTTCTGCCACCACTGTCCTGGAAACATCATACGTGGACTGGACGAGGCTTTCGGGCAGCGATTTGCGATTGGAGCAGGGAAGTCGCCCTTCTCGCAGCAATCGCCCATTTTGCACATTAGTTACGTCCCTGACCCTCCAGCTTTCACGGTCCGGGACATCTTCAACACAATCTCGACCCTGAATCCAGCATTTGAACCTACTGTCTTCCATCCACCAACGCTCGAGGAGCGAGCGCGCGAAATGCACGCCCATGAGCGTAAACGTATCCTGTTCCGCCTCGTTCTCTGCGTCATTGTCGCGATTCCAACTTTCCTGTTGGGCATTGTCTTCATGAGTCTGCTGAAGAGGAATGATCCAACTCGGAAGTATTTGATGGAAAAAATGTGGTCTGGGAATGCTACGCGACTCAACTGGTCGCTCTTCATCCTTGCTACGCCAGTGTATTTCTTCGCTGCCGACACTTTCCACCGCAGAGCCATCAAGGAGATCAAGTCTATGTGGAGGCCTGGCAGTCGCACACCTTGGCTACACAGATTCACGCGCTTCGGAAGTATGAACATGCTGATGTCGCTCGGAACAAGTATCGCCTACTTCGCCTCCATTGTCGAGCTCGCGCTAGCTGCGACGAAGAGGTCCCTTGGCGCGATGACGGATTCCTATTTTGATTCAGTGGTCTTTCTAACCTTGTTCCTCCTCATTGGGCGTTTCCTGGAAGCGTACAGCAAGGCCAAGACAGGCGATGCTGTTACATCGCTAGGCAAACTTCGTCCGGATGAAGCCATTCTGGTTGACCCTGGGAAGGGCGATTCGAAAATATATACCGATCTACTGGAAATCGGCGACGTCGTTCTTGTGCGCTACGGCACCTCGCCTCCGTTTGATGGAGTTGTGCTAGTCGGCGATTCGAACTTCGATGAGTCCAGCTTGACCGGTGAGTCGCGTCCAGTCAAGAAGGCAGCCGGTGACACAGTGTACTCTGGCACGGTCAACAAAGGCGCACCCGTCAGGATCAAGATCACGAGCATTTCGGGAACTTCGATGTTGGACCAGATCATTGCCGCTGTTCGCGAAGGGCAAACAAAACGAGCTCCAGTCGAGCGCGTTGCCGATACCATCACTTCACACTTCGTACCCTTTGTCATTGCAGTCGCCATTGCCACATGGCTCATTTGGTTGGTGCTTGGTACTACCGGCGGTATTCCGAAGGGATGGAAGAACGAAGGCGCTGGAGGCTGGGCCCTGTGGTCCCTTCGCTTTGCAATTGCTGTATTTGTCATCGCATGTCCATGTGGTATAGGTCTCGCTGCGCCAACTGCTCTATTCGTGGGTGGTGGTCTGGCTGCGAAACATGGCATACTGGTACGAGGCGGTGGCGAAGCCTTCCAGGAAGCAAGCTCGCTTGACTGCATCGTGTTTGACAAGACGGGGACTCTCACTCAAGGTGGTGATCCCGCCGTGACAGACCACAGATTTTCAGGTATTCAGAACAGTAGCTTAGTTCTGGGCATCACAAAGGTCCTGGAGCAAAGTAGCAGCCACCCCATTGCTCGCGCTATAGTCGCTTTTTGCAACAAGCAACTGCACGACAGCCCCGTCATCGTAGAAATCGACGAGATCCCAGGGAAAGGCCTGAAAGGCACATTCCAAGTGGACGCACATGAGATTACAGCCATCATCGGCAACGAAAGCTTCATGGTCGACCACAATGTACCGATCGATGCTGAAAACGTGGCAGCGCTCCAGGTGTGGAAGTCGCAGGGCAAGTCGGTGGCCTTGATGGCACTGCAACTTTCGCAAGACCAAGATCAAGATGCGGTGGCTTCACAAACCGATGGTGCTGGAGATGCGTCGTCACTATCAGCCGTGACAAACGCTATGCCGGGATCGCCCACGTGGCAGCTTGCTTGCATCTTCTCTATCGCGGATCCCTTACGGCCGGAAGCCATTGGCGTTGTCAGTGCGCTCAAGAAGCGTGGCATTGATGTTTGGATGCTCTCCGGTGACAATCCGACGACGGCAAACGCAGTTGGTGCGCAAGTGGGCATCGCATCATCCAACATCATCGCGGGCGTCCTTCCAGACCAGAAGGCGGAAAAGATTAAGTATCTTCAACAGACGCTCACGAAAACGCCAAAGAAGGGGCTCTTCAATGTGCCACTGCTGTCCAATCTGAAGTCGAAAAAGATCCAGCGTGCGACTGTTGCTATGGTGGGCGACGGCATCAACGACGCTCCAGCACTCAGCACGGCCGATTTGAGCATCGCCATCGGATCTGGCAGCGACATCGCCCTCTCGTCTTCTTCGTTCATCTTGATCAATAGCCGCCTCACCACCATCCTCACGCTCCTCGATCTATCACGAGTCGTCTTCCGTCGCGTGTACTTCAACTTCGGCTGGGCACTCGTCTACAACATGATTGCTATGCCCATTGCAGCCGGCGTCCTCTTCCCCATTACCACCGGCTCCAAACCCATGGACATGCATCACAATGGCGTCGGCATGGCGGGCGGCATGGCGATGGAGAGCAATGGCGAGAAGCATATCCGGCTCGATCCGGTGTGGGCGAGTTTGGCGATGGCGTTGAGTAGTGTGAGTGTTGTGTGCAGCAGTCTGATGTTGAGGAGTCGGATCCCGGGGATTGGGTTCAGGGATAGGATGGACAATGGCGAGGAGTTGGTAATGATGGATGCGCACAAGGCCGAGGAGACGGTGTGAGGGGTGGCGAGCATTCTTAGAGGATGTAACTAGATGTAGTGTCGGCACTACCGCGGTTTTGAATACACTACAACCCCATCATTTCTTACATGCTGAATTGCATCGCAACGTTAGTATTCTGTTCTGATTGTCGATTGTCGATGAGATGAGAGCAAGACCGACCCACGCGTCGCGTGTACGAATGAGCTCCTGTCTTACGCACGGGCCGACAGCACGTCACCGACTTTTCCCATCGCAGCTCCAATCTCGGCGACAAGTCCGTCAATTGAAGCTACCACCAAGATACTGAAGACGTCGCTTTTTTCTCCATACCTTTCGAGCATGTCATAGATCTAGACCTCTTAGATTCGATCGTCTTGTTAGATTTTTGTTCCTTTCCGCCTTCCGGTTGTGCGGTTCAGTTGCCGAGTCTTTTCCGCGGCACTGGAACATCTTCGCTTCTGCATCCTCGTCTCCTATCTTCGGCCTTGAATTTTTTACGTCTCGATGGTTTCAGGCGGAAATGTAGGCATTCTCTGCGTTTAGATCTATACAGGACTAACACATAGCAGGATAAGAACACGCCTGCCTTTGTGTCTTTAGTTGCTGGGGGTGTTGCTGGCGGCGTGGAAGGCTTTATTTCCGTAAGTGTTATGCTTCGGACGAAAGGGGTAATATGTCGCGTGCTCATTGCGCACAGTACCCATTGGAATTTGCGAAGACAAGAGTGCAGTTGAAGGCAGAGAAGGGTGCACCGACGCCGAGGAATCCGTATGTGGTTGTCCAGCAGGTGTATCAGAAGGAGGGTGGGCGAGCGTTGTATAAGGGATGTGGACCGCTTGTTCTTGTAAGTTCGTACTTCTTTCGGGTGTCCTTTTCTCATTGTCCTTGCATTCCGTGCTATCTCCCGTACATGGCTTGCCCAGGCGATGTTCTTTCCGCCAAAGGTCTGCCGGTAACAAGATATTAGGGCTCGATTGGGAAAGATGCTGTGCGATTTTTGTTCTTCGACCAGGTTAGTACCACAAGCTATGCTTAATGTAGTTGTTAATCGCGATTAATTGGGCTTGACCAGATTAAAGAGGCTTTCGCTAGCCCAGAGACGGGTACTCTGACTCCAGTTCGGAATCTTTTGGCGGGCATGACTGCCGGTGTCGCCGCATCCATCACAGCTGTTACACCTTCAGAGCGCATCAAGACAGCTTTAATCGACGATGCACGACACGAGAAGCGGTTTCGCTCCGGATGGCATGCAGCGACCACCATTTGGAAAGAGGGCGGCATTGTTGGATTGTACCGTGGACTTGCTGGGAACACGTTGAAGCAAGCATCAGCCACCGCGTGTCGGATGGGCACATACAATGTGTTGAAGGACTATCAGAAGAGACGGGATATCAAGCAGAACACTTTTGTCAACTTTGCTAACGGATGTAAGTGCTGCGTGTGTGAGACTGGTCTCATCAACACTGACTGACTTCCACTAGCCGCCGCTGGAGTTGTGACGACGCTCGCCACCCAACCATTTGACATGATTAAAACGAGAAGTCAGAGTGCAGGAGGTACTACCACTGCTGAAGCAACCAAAAGTGTCTTAATCGACTACGGTATCCGAGGCTTCTGGCGAGGCACGACTATGTGAGTGGCATACGTTTGAAGTGCATACGGGACAAATGCTGACTCTGTGACTACGCCTCTGCAGGCGGTTGGGACGAACAATATTTAGCGGCGGTATCTTGTTCACAAGCTACGAGGCTGCCGTCAGGCTCATCATGCCTCTCTACGAAGGTCACGGCAACTTTCTGTACTAACCTTCGTATCTGGCTAGTGTTACAACTTACCGTCGTACTCATCAATGACACTTGTTGGCTTGACGAATCTGCCGAGCGGCTTGTACTCAAGATGGTCCAAGCCGAAAGCTTTTGGCCCTCCAAGCTCTATGCCTCTTTTGCTCGTCCATCTATCGCTTGCTGTAAATCCAAGCACCTGCACCAACAGACCGTATCTGTATTCAGGCGTTCCGATTGCCTCGCCATTCTGCGCGTCGATGACCGCAACAAGGTCGGGGACAATTGCAAGAACATCCTCGTTTCTCTCTTCCCCAGTTGTGTTCCCGCCGTCCTCAGGTATACGTATGGCGGCGATGTTCTCATTTTTAAATGGGATCTTGATCTTCCCTGAATGTGCGGCGCCGGTACCCTCGATTATAACTTCGCCATACACATGGCCCATATAGAGCTTGCGTTCGACACCAACAATCTTCCCCTTAAACAACGCTTGGCCAGTATCTGCTCCTCCCACTGCGTCGATGATGGCCTCAGCAACGTTATATATTCTGTTCTCTTTCCTTGCGAGCGCAACTTCTCGACCTATGCGCCAGGATAGCGAGATCGTGTGCTCAACTGCCCATCTCTTGGTCTCAGCCCCGGTTACTGGCGCATCTGCTGTACCCACTGCGCTTCCCATTTGGCTCAGTGCAGCTCGAATGACTTGTTCAACTTTGAGGTCGCTGGTAGCTGAGCCCATATAGAGCGTGTTACCGTTACCATCAGCTACCGCTACTGGCGCGAATACGATCTCACGTTCGCCAAACACGACTGGTGTTGTTTGCCACTTCGTAGGGTACGCCCGTCCCATCCAATCACCATCGACGCACGGTATGTTCATGTTCCCAGAGGACCCAAGCACTAGGCCTTGCAGTCCATTCGATCCACCTATCTCTATAGGTATGATGTGAGTCGCTCTACCACCTTTGAAGATGTCGTAGAGATGATTTTGCGCGTCCATCATTTCGTCCGACGGGAGTTTTTCGATGCCGACTGTGGGTGAGCCTGCACCTCCGCCACATCCTACGCGGTCGTCGTCTTTCAGGTCATCTGGGCTGACTACCCTGACAGTGCCACCAGCTCTAAGTATATTGCGAACGCGCAGCATGGTGGAGTAAGGAGATCCTCCACCTCCCGTGCCAAGAATGTAACAGCCGATTGTTATCCAGTCGAGATCCACCTCAGAGATCCACCACTCGCGATTGACGACCTTTGGTGTATATGCTGAGATGTCAATATCTGATAAGACGTCGCTTTCGGGTGGTATGTCGTCGCCGGACAGTTGTGCAGCCTTCTCTGGGCTTTCCAGCCACATCGTGGATCCGTCGATGTCTTTCGTGGCGTTCAGGTCTACAAAGTCATTGGACCGGGAAAAATCGAAGTCCCCAGCTGCTCTAACAATTAAGCGCGTTTGGTTCGCAACGTACTGTAATGGAAGATCTTCAACTTCGACGATCTGTACCGAGTTTGGTAATGCACCGGCCTCGATCGTTCTTCGCTTTGCCTCCTCCAAGATCTCTGCTAGCAGCTCTTTTGTGGTCTTCTTCTCTGTGGACTTGACTGCATCCACGACAGCGCTGACTCTCGCCATGGCAGCGCCGATTGCGTTTGCTACACCTGACCATTCCGGCTTGATGACTCTGCTTGCACCGTGGAGTGTGTCTGGGGCTATCATCGCTCCGCCACCAACTAGCAGTACTGGAATATCCTCTGGTGTTGTCTTCATGGTATCGATAATGCGCTCGAGCATCAATCTGACCTCGCTTTTGAAGTCGGCAATGTCGTTGTCTTCCAGCTTTCCTTGCACTTTGCCAGGATCACCAATGGCAAGCTTTTCGGATGATGCAACTATATAGTCTGTTGCAGTTGGCACATCCCCACCGAACACAACAGCCTTCTTAGGCAGTTCATGACCGACAGACTCGGGCCCGACTTGTAATGTGCCGGCAACTCTTCTGACTAGACTTCCGCCTCCTAGACCGATGCTCTTGACATCCGGATACGAGAAGTTCATCCTCACTCCAGAGAGTTCTGAATATGCTGCTTGTTGCCGCGGAAATCCGTTGGCGAGCAGGAGGCCCACGTCCGTTGTAGTACCTCCTACGTCTACAACCATCATGGCTTCTGTGTTCACCTCATTGCCCACAAGAAAGGCTGCTCCTCGCATACTGTTTGTTGGACCAGATGAAAACGTTCGGATTGGCAGTCGACTTGCTGCTTCTCCGCTCATTATCGTGCCGTCGTTCTGCGTGATGAAGACCGGGCATTGCAATCCAAGCTTCTTGATCGGTTCCTGGAATGATGCAATGGTCTTCCGAGCAAAAGACAGTATTGATGCATTTAGTATAGCAGCGTTTTCTCGCTCCAAGAATCCGAGATTCGCAACAGTCTTACTAAGCACGATATCGATCTGGTCGCCCAATTCACGCTTGATGATTTCAGCTGCGCGCTCCTCCTGTCTCTCGACGGTGTCGATCGGACTGAAAACGCTGTTTATAACGATGCTCTTGATGTTTTTCTCCTTGATGATCCCGCATTGTTCTACGATCTCCTGTTCTTTGACATCCGAGATGTGGCTTCCGTCGATTTCTAGGCCACCCTTCAGCAGCGCATAGTGGCCTAGGATCGTCCTTCGTAAGGATGATGGCCAATCCACGCATGGAAGAGCATGCTTGCTGAAAGGCCCACAGAGCCGAAGCACCGCCACACGAGAGAGACGTGTACGATCGCGCGTCACAACTGCGTTCACGAAATGAGTCGTTCCGATAGTCACACTAGCTATTGTAGAAGGGTCCACCGAGGCCGATTCGAACATCGTCGTGATGGCGTTTGAGATACCACGGCTTGGATCCGCTGTGGTTGGGGCCTTATGCCTGCGCGGGAGTGTTGGCTCCGAGGGTAAAAAGTGCAAACAACTTCTCACCATGCAATTATGCCACGGCCGATTTCTTGAGATCTCGTAGGGTCGATGATTACGCCATCGGTGTTGGTACTGGTCGTGATTAGCTCTGACTTGAGGAAACACGCCTTACACCCTTACCCGCCGACGTCAACACCAATTCGCAGAGCTCGTAATGAAGACATCTTCATAGCGATACCACTAGATTTTCGTGGGTTTCTGGTAAAAGGAAGTCAAAAGTGCAGCGATCGCAGCTGAAGATCAGTTAAGATTTCGATGGTGGGGAACAATCAGCCCCGACTTCGGATGCTTCCGTCCTCGCGTTCCTACCTTCTTCTCCCCACAACCAGCCCCCGACGATTGATTCCAAGATATCTATTACTGTCAGCTACTACTAATTGACGTATCAGTAGTCGCATATGGCGACTGTCCATGTCCACGTCAGCCCGCTCCACTTGACAGTGGTCAAGACGAGAAAGAACCGGTAGAGCGACTGCCAAGCTTTCCCACTCATCTCAAACACCGTCCGGACTCTTGCTATCTTGTGTCAATCAGGTTAGAAATTGTTTTCATTTGTGTAACGCAATTACTCTCGTCCAGCTCTCTGCTCTGTTTCCGCCTCACGAAACTGTCGATTGCGGAACGTTGTGCTCGTCGCGAATCTGCCTGTATAAGCCATTTTCCGATGTACAATAGCCCAAAAAATGTGTGTTCGGTGCACATTGGCGGACTCCAGATACGCTTTCGCCTCAGGCTCATGGGCTTGGCTTGCACTTGGCCGAAGCACGGTAAAATCTTCCGTGTGGGTCGAACCCCATTTGCATTGTTGAGACGGCGTTCTTATCTGCTGCCGCCGTGGTGAAGAGGACGGCGAAACGTGACGTTGCAAGCAGCTAGCGCAGAGTCTTCATCGACCTTATCTCGATCAAGCGTGCTAGGTTTCCTTTAGCGGCATCATCGTCGTTTTGCCCGAAGGCTTGGCGGAGTTCCCATACCCCAGGGCCGTTTCATCGAGACGTTTCAAGCCTCTTCCGCCGCGCGAATCATCACCATGCCACGCTTTTGAGCCGCACCTTATCCTGTTCGCTGCGCATCTCCCGCTCTTAGTGGCCGCAAGTCGAATGGGCCTCCATTGGTGACACAATGCACACGTTGCACGGTTTCTCCTTGCGCGGCCTCGTCTCTGAATTGCCACGCCCAATGGACACTGCAGCTTACATTCAACGTCTCAGATACTTGACGAAAGGGTCTTAGAAGCTTGAGGCTAAGAATGATTTACACTTGACGACGAGCAAAATTTCTATATGTCAAACACTGGTCACTCGTTTTCGAATCAATGACCAAAAAGCGCTTTGCTCTTGCGCGGGTGGGTTCTTTATTATTTCGAATTGTTGATAGCGGAGGGTATGTTCAAACAGCTTGGCATGTGGAGTCTTGTTCCAGATCTGGACACTGATGTGGCGATAGAAACCTCGCATTGCTTTGCAGAGAACGTGGGCACTGACGCTGCGGCAGAGCTTATTCGATGCTGAGATGTGGGTACCCAGGAGACGATACGCAACACTACAACTCCGCCAAGCATACTGAAATGCCATTCCACCCCTACAACAGTGCCCGACGATGCTCCACTAACCGCCAGAAGTTTTAGTGCCCATGATGGTACGTGTGCGAAACAGGACCGACTCGGAGAATGCCCACGACCCCCATGCCGATCTGCAATAGTGCTGGTTAATACACAGTCTGCGCCCTGAGCTTCGCGTCACCGGTGTCCTTGTGTTTACCTGACGGCCAGGTGCTGCTTGATACCACTGTTAAGACGACTTACCTTAATACCACATTTCCTCTCCCTATTGGCAATTCCTGTTCATACCCTCCAGGTGCAGGTCACCTTTGTCCACGCGACTTGATCATGGATACTCGTTACCAGCCTGAAGGCCTGTCTTTTGATAGCAAGAACGGATTCAACCCTAATTTAAATGGCGGTGACCAGTATCCCTCACAATCCGGTCAGCGTCAGAACTACTCTCCATCGCCCCCTCAGCATCCACCCGCGTTCGGACTGCCATCCAACCCCAGGCTGTCCAACCCATTGGCTCAAGGCCAATATGGTCGTGCCGTTACGCCTCAAATGGACCGACCAGTGAACAATTACTCCTCCCCTATAGCGAATACTCAACAACAACAACAACAGACGCAGTACCCCAACGACCAATACAACAGTCAATCCCAGTACAACAGCCAAGCTGGGCAAATGCAGTCCCAATTTCCTGATTCTGGACAAAGTACTCGCACGAACACCTGGGTGCAAACGCCCGCAGGTCCGTATCCAAGCGACCAAGGCTATTTTCCTGGCCCGGTGGACGCCAATGGTTATCCAATCGACGTCAAGAGCAAAGTACCAGAGTCAGAGAACCCCTTCAACGATCCCGCTCCGCGACCCGCTCCATTAGAAGTCTCGCCACCACCGATCGCCGATGTTGAGAAACAGAAGCATGAACACGACGATGGTCATGAACCAGATGGCTGGAGCTACCACCAAAAGATACCGCATAGAAAGGATCCCAACCAGCCATATCTTACTTACGGTGAACGTCTTCGCCACTTCACCTGGGCATGGTACACGTTGACCATGGCGACTGGTGGAATCGCGACCTTGATATCGATCCAGCCGCACCCCTTTCCTGGTCTCATCACGATCGGCGCTGTTTTCTTCATCGTCAACTTGGTCTTCTTCTTCGGTATCACTGGCACAATGATCCTACGCTTCACTAAATTTCCGGGGTCTTTCAAGGCTTCCATCACGCACGAACGTGAAGGTCTCTTCTTGGGCCCGTTCTTCCTTTCGATTGCCACTATCATCACGGGTACGCAAAAGTACATCATCCAGGCATACGAAATGGACCATCCCAACCGATCATGGGCCGTGACCAGCATAGCTGTCGCTTTCTGGGCTTACACCTTCGTCACCTTCTGTCTAGCCGTTTTTCAGTATTCCTTCCTGTTCTGCTGTCATACGTATAAGCTTACCAGCTTCATGCCATCTTGGCTTCTGCCCATCTTCCCAGTCATGTTGGCAGGAACCATTGCATCTGTTATCGCTGCGGATCAGCCTGTGTCGGCGCGAATGCCCATCCTCGCTGCCGGGCTCGGTTGTCAAGGTCTTGGCTTTACCGTGGCCATTCTGATGTATGCACACTACATCGGCCGTTTAATGCAGGTCGGCTATCCAGGCAGAGAGCATCGTGGAGCCATGTTCATTGGCGTCGGTCCACCTTCCTTCACGTGCCTCGCTCTCATCGGTATGGCCAACGCACTCCCGGACGACTTCGACCTGCAAGGCGATGGTCTCGTTGACGCGAAGCTGCTACGAACGATGGCACTTGTGGTCGCATTGTTTCTCTGGGTTCTGGCCATGTGGTTCTTCATGATCACTCTTGTAGCTGTAAGTGCATAGAGTTGTTGTGCCAAGCTTCACCTTCTAATACTAGAGCAGGTTATTCATCAATGGGCGCTCTACTTCCATCTGGGTTGGTGGGCCATGGTATTCCCTAACACGGGTTTCATTATCGCAACGATCTCCATTGGCAACGCATTACAAGACGAAACAATCCTGTTCGTTGGAAACGGACTTACGATAGCCGTTCTATGCATGTGGGCTTACGTTCTTTTCAATCACGTCCAGGCTGTCTATGTCGGTGATATCATGCATCCCGGCATGGACGAGGACAACGCAGATCACTAGAATCCAACAGCTCTCTATTATCCTCGTCGCTTGTTTCAGCCTTTCGTCCACTAGATTTCATTTTCCTCCTTGTCACTCTTTCATCACATTCCGCCGCGCTTGTTAGAAACTACGCTCTTTTATACCCCACGGTGCGCTTGCTATTTTACTTCTTCTCTCATTGCTGCCGAGCACGTCGACAGCATTTACAGGTGTGTCACGCTTAATTGAGTAGTCGTCTCTTGTTGCACGACTGTAATTATCACTTTCTTTCCACATCTGGTATTCAGCATAGCGTTGGCGTCTAAAAAAAATATGGGAGGGTCCTACACCGGGGCAAGCTGTATTTGTGGATAGACTTCTGGGCAGCCTTATGGTGGCTGAATGGATCAATGATAGATTCCGCCGTGCAATGCACTTGCGCTTCGTTGCCTTCCCATCTTTTTTTTTCTTTCACGACAGAAATGACACCTTCAATCGGAAGCAAAAACTGTGCAGCCATCTCGATCTCCGAATCTGAGACCACAATTTTAAGAGAAGACACCGTGACCGTATGCCCTGACCTTGGCAAGCGACGAAAGAAACGCCTCAACAGCCTCGATTCCCAACGCCAAGACTGATGACCGGCCAAAACCTCGACGTCGAGACAGGTCCGCAAAATCGCTACATGACAGGTCTTGACCGTTTGAGTGCCCGAGCCAAGCTGTTTCGGGCTACTTGCTCGAGAAGAACCCGTTGGAAGGCGAAGCAAATCCCAAACCTCAGCACTAGAACGGAACAAAGCTTGACCGCTAGCTGATTCAAATCCATGTTCGTAGGTTCGCAAGCCAAGCAGACAGACTGATAAGGATGCTAGGCGCTGATCATACCGGCGTTATTGCGTCGCGGCGGTCGTCTCATGGAACCGAACGGCAAGTGGACCCGGCGTTAGAGATATGTCTATGTTCTGTTAGGGGACACCGAAAAAGTGACTCCCGTCACTAGCACGTGTGTCAAAGGCAGTGCCCAGATCAGGTTAGAAGATGCTCGTAAGATACCTCAAGTTGACGTTCACGATGCGCGGCGTTGATGAAGTGCACGATCTCGTTTGGTATGACACATCATAAAGACAATATCTATCGCAACTACTGATGAACGTGCTTTACTAGCGATGTCAGCCTACCGCCATACTTTACTGCATGTTATCACATACGAGCGAATATCATGAATGCATCACTAGGTATGATGTGCAGCATTGCTTTAACCCAGAAAAATCGAGTTTGAAAGGCTAGCAATTTTTCGCACCGCTTCACAAAGACTGTAAGGTCTGACTATAGAGTACTTTTCGGGGTGTCTAGCTCTTTCATAGCTCGCACTTTTGCAAGAGCGGTGTTGAGACCTCTCTTGGTGTTTTCGAAGTAGATGTGGGAGAATTCGCTGCTCGCTTGTCCGCTGATAGTCCGCGCTTGGATGCCGTGGCTGATTGTACTTCCCTAAGGTATGTCAAACTTTTTCATGAAGTACGAAGCCGTCCAGTGTACTACACTTACCCTCATCAGATGGAAAACTTTTGCGATTTCCCACTGATCCTGCCGTGGATCCCATCCTGTTATTCTCGCATATTCTGCAATTAGCTCGTCCATGATCGGCATTCCGTTCTGCGCTTGATTCTCGGGATTATAGACTTCTCCGCCTTGGTCGTCTCTTGCCTCTACTTTCGGTCCTCCAGATATCCCGCTCGAGTGTGCTCGATTCCAGTACGGGCCAACAGCGTACACTGCGTCCATGAGGGGATGACCGATCGTACTTAACTCCCAATCGAGGATGGCGATTACGCGAGGCTCCGTGGGATGCAGTACAACGTTGTCGAATTTGTAGTCGCCGTGCACAATGCTTGTTCGATCCTTAGGCACGTTCTTGCGGATATAATCTACAATCTCGTCAAAATCTGGATGCGCACGTCCTAGTTCTTCGCCAGTCTCGATATCCTTCACTTTCGCTTGCTGAGCCTCGATTCTGGAGAAGGTGTTGCAGTGCCGAGTGTAAAAACCAGTTTTCTTGCCAAAACCCGAAAGACCGATCGAGTCAGAATCTATGGAATGCAGCCATGCCAGAGTTGAGATCATGGAGAACCACGCAGTGCGGCGTTCAGCTGCGGGTAGCGTTCCCAGATTAGGGTCGGTAATGATGCGGCCTTTGATGAACTCCATGACCTAAGAAAGATTAACGCGGCCTACAATTGTGTCAACTATACGCACGTAGAACGCAGTGCCGATGATTGAGACGTCCATGCACAAACAATAGACCTTGGGCACTGGAAATCCGTCCACAGAACCAAGCGCCTTCAAGACCTTGTACTCTCGGTCGACCTGATGGGCTACCGGCGATATGATCGTCCCTGTGGGCTTCTTACGCAAAATGAATCGTACATGATTGGCATCATCGAGGAAGAATGTCGGATTGGATTGGCCATATCCAACTTTAGTACTGACTAGAGGTAGCTTGAGGTCTGGTAAATACTGCTGAAGGTAGTTGCCGAGTTTGCCATCATCAAGATCGTGCCTTGTCTTCTGCTTCGACATAGTAAGGTCTGAATATGTTTAGAGGATCTTCACTTGTATAGAGGCGAACAGAGCGAACTTAGATGACATTCAGCACTCTGTCTATTCTAACGATGCTCGAGTAAGACGTGTCGAGCCGAAATGCTATAGCCTCGGTGGGCCATACTAGCCGGCTTTAGCTGTAGCTGCGGGGTCGCGTCAGATACTTGAGTTGAGTTGGATTTCTAAAACTACCATAGACAATGTATGTTTCTGGATCTGATTGTCTGAGGTCATAGGCGGCAGGACGATGCAACTCGAATGCTGTCGGCGACTGCAGATGGTGTCGATGCAGACGCAAACTGTAAAGCTCACACAGAATTCACGACGCTTGGGAAGCTTATCTAATCCTCGAGTACTTTGACATAATCCACAGCTTCACTTATGCCTGTCCATTGGTCAAATTATGACCAAATGACGTTTGAACGTTGCAGTGCTATCCTTTCTACTGTGCACTTAGATCTGACATGCAGCATCTTTTCACCGCTAATTGAACGTCCAACCGCCTCGTAACCAGAGCACCGGAATCGTCGACTCACTGCATCGAAACGAGCACGGCTTAGCCGTTAAGCGAAAGCCACCATCTCGTCCAAAGCATCGAGCACCAAATCATAGCGTTGAATTTGCCGACCGTGCATAGAAATCTCAGACGACAACGCACGCGGTAAACTTTCGCACGTGGGCGCCGCATGCAGCCTTCACACCCTCTTCTTTCTTTTGCGGCTTCCTCCCAAGAGCCCCGCACTGAGGTGGAAGAATGTCGTGGACAACTTACAGCGGCGCTCTTTCGAAAGTGGGCAAATACGGTCTGTCAAGCGTTCGACCCATCACCATTTGAGCTCCTTTAATATGCCCCATTTCCTCGCCTACAGCACCGACTACGGTCCTGAGTAGTTGCGCTCATGGCTGCCTTCCTCGGCAAGACTTTTATGGGGATGGTAGCGATGCGTACCTCAAAGTCATGACTAATGGGCTCGACATGATTGTGTGACGTAACGCGATCGAGAACTCTGTGGCTGGGTTCCTCGTCATGCAGAGATGTGCATCGAACGTATAGTCAGCAAAGGAGGGCTTATGGCGGGAAGAAACCAAAGAGATTGATATCTTGAACTACTATACATGTGTAGCAAATTTGTTAGGCATGGCAGGTTTGCACGCTGGGGAGTTTGGGCAGAGCCGTTGTCAGCTCGGGTTCGTTCAAAGTAGGAGCATGACAAGGCTCTTTCGCTCATGTTCGCATTGGATGAATGAGAAGCAGATTGTCGATTGGGTCTTTGAGTGTCAGATCATCAGCTGTGTCTGAAGTGACTCCAAGCCGGGGTGAGATTGAAACGCTAGAATTCGACGACAAAGAACGAGTATCCCTATCCCAATGATATCAAAAATGCCTTTTCAAGGAGATCGCAAACGCCTGGTAGTGGTATCTGTGCTGTGTCCAACAGTCTTGAAGAACTCCGTCGCAATAAGGGGAAACAATACAAGTCACCATCGCAACCCATCACCGCACATCGCTCCTCTCCCTCTCATTCAACTGCAGTAAACAGGCACACTTGTCTAGCCATCTGACTCGCTAGTAGAATTTCTCTGAACACCTGGTCCATGCCACCTTTAAAGTGGATCGTATATGAGTCGAGTTTGCCCTGCTTCTTCTTTTCGCCCCACACGAGTTTCGTCATTGGCTGTGCATCATCGCATCGCTTGCCTGTCCTACTCCCAGGCTTCGCCCAGTCGTTTTGGTACTCATACAGCGTCTCTGGCATTGTATCGTCGTGAGGATCTCCAGCCTTCCACACGAACCTTCGGCCACCGTAATGAAAGCGCCGCGGCGACCATGGAATCTTCTGCTGTCGGTCGGGGTATTCTTTTATCGCTTGCTTGAATGGACCCTTCAGGTGGATACACCGTGACTTGTAAGCTGCGTCTTTTGCGCAATCCGTCGAGATTCGCTTCTTGTCAATTCCCGAGAGCAGGACAGAGATACATGGCACCGGAAATTCAGCGACCCTGGAGAAGTCTGCCGCATTTACTTGGCTGTCTCCCCTATGTGACGTTTCCAGCATGTATAAGGCGTACTTATCGGAGTACTCGCGAGCGGTGTAGATGTACTTTCTCTGCCCGGATGATCCCGTCCACTCGCGAGTGCGATGAAGATGGTATGTTGTTGTGGGTTGCTCGGGATCAAGCATCGAGTGGTATGGAAGATCGGGTGATGGCAGTTCGTCGTAGAGTGGTGTGTATGAGACGGGTGAGTACGACGCTTGCCATGTCAGGAGGTTTTGCACCTGATCAGTTGTTAGTCCGAGAATCACTTGTTGACATTCTGATCTACATACAGCTGATATGCTCTCACTCTCTTCGTCGAGATCGCCATTGGCTCCCCACTGATTCGGCGCGGGTACGAAGATACATTCGTTGCCGTACTCGTCTAGCTGATCGCTTCCACTTTCAAGATGGGGCCGCAGTGCCTTCTGCCTTTCCCTATGGATGGTGATTTGAGTCTTGATGATACGGCTTTGCTCGTCCAGGTTCTCGTCGGGTGATATGCTGCCAAACGAATGCTTCACGATTTGTTGCTCCAAGGCTAGCGCTGCAGCCTCGTGCTGGTAATAAGAGGTGTCGTACAGCCATGCGTGCTCAGACTCGAAGGCCGAACTTCTCAAGATGTCAAGATGCTCGCGCGAGGTGAACTCTGGCCTCGCCATGCCGGGCATCTGTGACCACGAGGAGCCAGACCGAATGGTCTGTGATCGTGAGGGTAGCGATAAGCTGGTAGTAGCCTTGACGTCGGGTAGGGTAAGGAGTCAATCACAGTCGGAGTCGCAGTGCAATAATGGGAAACGGCAGGAACGAGGGACAGGCTGAGTATATCAGCACTGCAGCAGCTGCGACTGGGGTTGTGCTATGCCCCAGTCGCGCCCGCCGGCCCAGGAGGACTCCCCCTGTCAACAAGCCATACCGAATGTGTCAGTTGTAGATTGTCGACGCACGTTGGTCAATCAAAAATGCACTCTCCAGCATCATCGCTAGGCGGCCGTCGGGCACCATGTCGCTCGGATGCAGCGGTCCCAGCGACCAGTTCTTTCTCAACGTGGCAGAGTTCCGCTAGATGGACTTGCTCTGTGTGAGGAGATTGGCACGACACGCTGACCCTTCATTCCGATTAGCTGCTGCGCGAGCTGCGCCAGCAGCTGTCCCCGGTCCCCATGATGCCTCTCACCGCGCCATATCATGCAACGAACTGCGAGCGCTTAAAGAATCGGAGTCCGAGAGGCGGTCTGCTCAGAGTACAAACCCTCCTCCAACTCACAACCCCAGCTAGCTTCGGGCATGGCGCACGCGATCCCTTCTGATGGAATGCTCCCAAGCTCCTTCCAGAAGAACTCGAAACCTTCGATACGGATGTTATGCATTTTGCGTCATTCGTTGCACTTCACACATGAAAGGCCATTTGAGGGCTCATGATTAGTGCGGCAAAATGATGCCAGCACACACGTCTACGGTAGCAAGCTGACTGTGCCGCCCACCCCACATCGTTGCCGGCCAGCGGCGCCCCAACCGATATAAGGTTACGCAAGGAGTAAAGACTATCAGAGTTCCACGTAGTCAGAGTTTGCGCAAGGCATCTTTGCGCCGTGTTTGAGGCAGACTGCTCTATCTAGCGGTTCAAACAGGAGGAACGCATAGGGCTGAAGACGGCGGGGTAGGATCGACGAGCTAACGGGAGCCAGTGGCAGGCGTTCCGTATCGCGGGCGCAATCCTTGGGCTGGGAAACGCTGATGTTCGCGCATTCGCTGACAAACAGATGATCAAGGTGCCCAAATATTGCCTTTCATTTATTAGCAACACCTCGTAGTTCACCGAGTCCTCCGCGCGCCTTATGTCATCCATCTGATAGAAAGCCATGGATTCCGACAACGTTTGCCATAATGACCTTGCATTTCTTTACTTTGCCAATATTGGAGTTCCCCTGAAAGCGTGGCATCATGCACTCGTGCTCCATTTCGATTCCTGGAGACTTGATCAGAGCCAGCTGGAACGTGACACCATGTGTTCATTCTTTCGAGCACGGTTGACCGTTACGCCAAACACCTCGCCGAACTGTAGCAGGCGGCCTCACCGCTTCAATAGTCGCACCGCAGCTGCACTACCTCGCATAAGACAATAGGTCACTCCGCTGTTTAGCGCAATGCAAGGTACGTGATGCGCATGTGATTTCTGGCTTGATGGTATTGATATCTCTTCGGCGCTCGCACATCTTGAGAAACATCAAAATAGCGGATCGTTCTGAGATATAGGCTCAAGATTGCCCTTCCCTTTGAACTTCTCCACGACGTTCGCCTGCTCACTCAACATGAACCGACTTGTCTGCTGTCCAATTCCTGCTAGTCCTCTCCATCTCTCTAGATCTTGCTTGTTTCTCTTGTCTCCGAGGGCTTTCTTTGCCTCATGCCAGTGTCCTTCAGAGAACGCGATCATTGTAGTGATTTTCTGCTCCTTGATATCATACACGGCTGAGACAATCGTGCCCGTCTCTTCAAGCCAGTTGATCTGCCACAGCTCGCTAGGGCGGATACATTGGTAAGTCGCGCGTTGGTAGTTGATGCGACCCGCCATCGGACCGCCGTGGATCGCGTATACTACTCGGGTATCAGAGAAACACCAAAGCTCGTAACGCCATTTCTCTGGGTTGCCGTCGCTGTCTTGCGCATCGTAGTCGTAAATGAGATGGGTGTCGCGGATGTCCTTGTCGAAAGATGGATGAAGCGGCGTATTGGTGAGGAAATCGGGAAGGTTGTCGCCTGGAGCCATCGCGTAGAAAATCTGTGAATTCGTCGCCTGAAGTCGTGAAGCAATGCTGTGCAGAGTTGGACATATATACGATCTCTCGGCACCACTAGCATCATGACGTATCGACAATATAACTGCGTTAACCGTCTATGTTATCCGACACCGACAGCTATGACGATGGGGTGCGATCTTGTGGAAACTTTAGAGCCTCTAGCTCACGCATGTGAGGCTCACTGAGGATTTCTGGGCGTGATCTTTCGACACCTTAGCCGCATGAGAAGGCAAGCTGATTGCATTCGGAGAAGTATGGCGCATCACATTCTCTCCCACCTTAGAAACTGTGTGCGGAAAGAAGATTCCCAGGACACGGAAACATGATCGAGTGATCGCAGAGTTAACACTGCCGGGTGGCCCGCCTCGATTGTTAGCGCCTCGCTAGATCCTCGGCAGTCGCGTCCTCCCACCCCGGAAGCTTCAACTTTTTTTTCGCGGTCCTCACAACACCTCAAGCACCATGTTTGGCCGGCAGCCTTTGTACCATAGTGCAGGCTAGTGAATCGTGCGCTCGGTCACTTTGCGACGATTGTATAGGTGTCTCCACGACAGACTGACCCGCAGCTCCTGGAGCAGTGCCACCCGCGCATAGGTACGTTCGATTTCTCTTACTTAACACACAATCCACTGCTACAAGATGATATGTATATCGACCATTACAAACTTTAGGAAGAGCCGGAAAAGGTATGGCCTAGCATCGACACATGTTACGCCGTCGCTGCTTATAAATTTGGTCTCTGAGAAGCACATCAACTCTCCACGCATTGCAAACTCGATCGAAGAAGAGGAGCTAACAGTCAATGCACAAATAGTCTCCATAGTTGCAGCTACTGCCCACATTACCGACGTCTGCGCATTATCGCTATTGCTTCCTCTGTAGGCATTCCGCACGATCTGAATGGCAGGAACGGCAACTCCATCGATCTCAGGTACCACAATGGCAATAGCACGGTTTGCGCGCACGTACGTGAACAACACAGCTTGCATAGATGCATCTTGGGGGTAGAGTCTTCTATGCTATGTACCTCGCCCGACTGTCAGAACAAGACGGTGTCGTAGCGCAGCAACGCGTCGACGTCCAGCTCGAGTGTCGACACTGCTGACGGTCGCTTTCCTACCGCCAACCACATTGGCGTCGTATTGGCAGCATCTCCAAAAGTGTTCATGAGGTTGTCGTCTTCAAGAAAGGCTCCTGCTTCAGTGTATCCTGCCGTCCACAACTCGTCCAAAATGCTCACATCGATCGCATTGCCATATCCCATCGATACCGGCTGGTCTGCACCAGTCGTGAGGTTGTATCCCAGAGTAGCTCCCCCATCCATGTCGAAGTCGACCAATTGATTGAAGTTGTTGTAGTTGGAACCATCCCAATCAAAGGTATCAAGAGCCTGATCACTCAGCGGGCTAGCGGCCAAGGAGGGAATCGCATCTGTGATGCCCTGAGTCGTCGCCCTTCCTGTTGCCCACTCTTTCGGCGTGACACCTTTTCTGTCTTTGAAGATCTTGTGGAAATAGCGAGGTGTGAGCCCAACGTTCTTCGCCAGATCTTGTAATCTTATTGCCTTGAAGTTGTCGTTCTTCACAGCTTCTTCGATGATCTTGCATGCTTTCTCGACTGCCATCGCCTGCGGATCTTCGAGAAGGGCATCTGGTTTACATCTCTTGCAGGCCCTGAAGCCGTTCGCCTCCGCCTCGGATGACGTTCTGTAAAAGCCAACATTCGCTCGGCGTGCCAGGCGGGCGGGGCATGTCGGCCTGCAGTAAATGTTTGTTGACTTTACGGTGTAGATGAAATGCCCGTTCGCGTTCGCGTCTCTGGTTGCTAACGCACGCCAGCGAGCTGCATCAGTGGCATAAGCCATGCTGCGTTGATCCCTAGTCTTGCTCGAGTTTTTGCCTCTCAATGGAATGCCCGTCCGGGAGAGAACCTTGATTGATGCTGGAGAAGGCGTAGAAAAGACGCGCTCAAGACGGGGATCGATTTGTAAGAGCTTCAGACACTACAGCCCGATATGTCGAGTAAGGACAAAGCTAAAATACTGGCAGCAACGAGCGTTCAAGTGGCGAGTGAATATGTTCAGAATTGTTGCGAGGATTGTTTCGAAGATATGGTGCTGAGTTCTGAGCTCTGACCAGGTGCCGCCTTTCCCCTCATTGGTCACTTTGAAAACACATTGAACGGAACGCCTAAAGCTTTTCAGCGACAGGCACGATACGTCACTGCCATCAAAGAGCGCAATGCGTTCCATCACAACGTTCTTAGGTCTTGAGATGCGTATGTGTATAGAGGATCAAAAGCATCTTCCGATGTCGCGAGCGTTGCGTCATGGCTCCTTCCCTCGATTTCGCTATGGGATGGGAAGGCGCGACAGAAGCACTCACCACGCAACGCCAAATGCATTGCGTCTCACCACATTTCTGCGACTCCCTTCGCTCACCACTCGTGGCATGCTGTAACAAATAGCTAAACAATGGCCGACATGTCCACGGCCAATCCTTTACCCGGCATCACTGCACTTCCACCTACCACCGCACGACAAATAGGCTCCGGCCAGGTTCTTGTTGACACGAGCTCGGTGGTGAAAGAGTTGATCGACAATGCACTCGATGCGAGGGCCAAGAGTATCTTTGTGGACATCACCGCCAACACGATAGATTCCATCCAAGTCAAGGACGACGGTCATGGCATCCCAGCAGAGGATCGCGCGCTGGTATGCCGCCGCTACTGCACGAGCAAGATCCGAGACTTCTATGAGCTGAAGGATGTGGGAGGAAGGTGGCTCGGCTTTCGCGGCGAGGTGTTGTCCAGCATGGCTAAGCTCAGCGGTACACTGTCTGTCGCTACCAGGGTCGAAGGCGAGCCAGTGGCTGTGAAGCTGAAATACGGTCGCGACGGTGAACTTGTGAGTATCGAGCGCGACTCACATCCAGTCGGCACAACGGTCAAAGCGACACAGTTCTTCGAGATCATCCCGGTGCGGAAGCAAACAGCTGTCAAGAATGCAGCGAAGACACTCGCCAAGATTCGACGACTAATGCAAGCGTATGCACTCGCCAGGCCCGCAGTACGATTCCGGCTGCACGTGCTGAAAGCAAAGAACAACAAGGGCGACTTCATGTATGCTCCCAAAGCAAGCTCCAATGTCGAAGATGCGGTCCTCAAGGTCATCAGCAAGGACTGTGCACTTCAATGTGACTGGACTGCTCTCGAAAGTGATGGTTTCGAGATCCATACATTCGTCCCGAAACCCACAGCGAACGGTCTCAAGATCGCAAACCAGGGAGCGTTCATCTCAATTGACTCGCGTCCGGTGTCCAACACTCACGGGACAATCAAGGCGATGGTCGCAGCCTTCAAAGAGCGGCTTCGCAAATCGAATCGCTCACTCGCCACCATGAAGGACCCTTTCTTCTGCATGAACATCATCTGTCCGCCTGGAAGCTACGCGCCAAACATTGAGCCAGTGAAGGACGACGTCATGTCCGACAATGGGGAAGCCGTGCTGGCTGCTGTCGACAAGTTGTTCAGATCGTACTACCCTGAGGCCATGCATGAGATGCCCAACGACTTACCATCATCTCAGCTATTGCAACTGGGTATGCTTGAAGAAGGACCGCCGCAGACCCAGACGCCTATCATTGTCTATGAGGATTCTCCAGACCAGCCCAACGATCAGCAGATGAGCGATGCGATTGCAGAGCCCTCATCAGAGCAGCCGAGGTGGAGGTCCAGCATGTATGAGATCGACGAGGATGATATGGAGTATCTACAAGACAACAAGCCTCCAGTACTGGATAAAGAAGAAGGCAGTTGTGCTGCAGCTGTTTCAAATCCTTGGACAATGGCACGCATGAATGCTCCGGTCCGGCCCAGACAGGCGGTCACCAATGGACAGCTACTCAGCCCAGCGAAGAGTCACGGCGGAAAGGAAACGCATCCCAACTCACCAGCACCTCCCGCGACGCCCGCTCGCCAGCCTCTCATCGAATCGATGACGCCCCAGACATCTTCAAGGACCGATATTGCAAGGTCTTCGCTAGATCAAGAGCTGGAGCAGAGCATTCAGCATGTGGGTCAAAGTGCTGGTGGTCAGTCGCAGACCGGACATGTCGACCGATCAGCTGATTCGCATCATAATGCTCTCGGAGACGCGGAGCAAAGCTTCACGTCTTCGCGACCACCGAGAAATTTGCGTAATGGACATATGCCGTCTTTGGCAGCACCAAGGACACAACGCAGTCAAAAGCAGTCACGGTCTCAGCATGATAGCTCTTCGACAGCGCCAGCCGACGGTCCCAACGACACTTGGTTCGGACAACCAATGCTAGGCTCATGCTCCATACAGTCGTCTCCACCAAAGAAGAGACGCAAGGCACCAGAAGTACTCTACCAATCCGGGCACAGAACGTCAAGAACGCTGCGCAGATTCCACCCAACATGCGAAGCCAATTCCAAGCCCACGACAACGCATATCCCCAGCCCTCCCCGCAACGCTCAATGTCCGCAGACAGTGAACGCCCACCCAAACACTCCAGCGCCATCCGCTCCGCACTCGACATGTACAGCGTAGCCCAGCGTTCCAGCAATAACGCCCGCAACATGGCCGCACACTTCAAAGCATACCAAGACCGCGCAACCAAGTCACACACACTCCGGCCTCCCGCACACGAAACCACCCGCCCCCCACCCCGCCGCCGGCGGGGGGC